>Ga0129333_10000356_pt1 | contig 35521 bp, 45 predicted proteins | sample CPB6_08_DNA_FD_94474 | JGI IMG/M metagenome (GOLD analysis project Ga0129333, IMG submission 94474) | Freshwater to marine salinity gradient microbial communities from Chesapeake Bay, USA - CPBay_Sum_0.6_0.8_DNA | ecosystem: Environmental > Aquatic > Marine > Coastal | place: USA: Chesapeake... | reverse complement strand
GTCTGCTGGCCTCGGGGATCGCTCGTGGCAAGCTGCGAGCTCACAGCGACTTCTACTGGAACACCGCGGTCAACGACTGGGCGCTGAGCTTCAGTCCTGACTTTGACATTCAGTGTGAAAGCAAGGCAAAAAATCTTGCCAGAGACGCGCTCGTCAAACAACTAACTACATAAATACTGGTATGCCAACCTATTCATACAAATGCGAGAAGTGCGAACACGAGTTCGAACAGTTTCAGTCCATGGCTAACATGCACCTACCTACCACCCAGCCTTGCCCCAGTTGCCAGGGAGAAGGAACAGTCATAAAGACCATCGGCGGTGCTCCCAGTCTTGGCGATCCTGTTAGACTTGGTATTAGAAAAATCGACGGCGGGTTCAAGGAGGTCCTGCAGCGTATACATGCCGCCAACGGCAGACACAGCAATCTCAATAACAAATGGTGATGCGTTTTTGACCGCCAGACATAGAACAACACGGCCCCCTTCAGTTCGACGCCACGCGTCACTGCTTGGGGGTTTTTCTTTGTCTGAAACATCAACCAAGAAACAAAGGGCAACCATGGCAAAGAAAAATACACAACCAGCTCTAGCACTTGCACCTGCAGTAACAGTCAAGAGCCAGCCCAACCAGCGTTTAAAGATCACCATCAACGATCTTGCGACATTCGATCCACTCACAGAAAATCAGCAAAAATTCTTTGAGCATTATCGATCTGGAGCTCAGTGTATGCTGCTTCACGGAGTAGCAGGAACCGGTAAAAGTTTCATAGCAATCTACAAGGCCCTGGAGGAAGTATTAGACAAGGCCACTCCCTATGATCAATTGGTGGTGGTACGCAGTGCTGTTCCTAGTCGTGAAATTGGTCACCTACCAGGTGACGAAAAGGAAAAGACTGAGGTTTATCAGGCCCCCTATATTGACATCTGCCATCGCTTATTTTATAATCGCTCAGATGCCTGGCAAAGACTCATGGAACAAAAGCATGTCAATTTTATGATCACTAGTTTTGTGCGTGGTATTACTCTGGATCGCAGCATCATCGTTGTAGATGAATGTCAGAACATGACCGACATGGAATTAAACTCAATCATGACTCGAGTTGGCGAACACAGCAAGATTATATTCTGCGGTGACTTCCGTCAAACTGACCTTTACAAGAAGACCGACATGAGTGGCCTTAAGAAGTTTCTGGCCATAGTGGACAGCATGCCCAGTTTCCGAACTGTGGAGTTCGAGGTTGACGACATTGTACGTAGTGACATCGTCAAGGAATATATACTGGCCCGCATGGAGTATGAAAGCAAACATGTAGCATGAAGCGAACTGTAGTATCGCATTTTTACAATGAGGAATACCTGCTTCCCTGGTGGCTCAATCATCACAAGCAGGTATTTCATCATGGCATACTGATTGACTATCACAGTACAGACCGCAGTCGTGAGATTATACAAAAGATTTGTCCAACCTGGGAAATCATTACCACACGCAATCAATTGTTTGAGGCGACTGCCGTTGATATTGAAGTCATGAAAATTGAAGCTGAGTTGGATGGCTGGCGCATGTGTCTCAATGTAACCGAACAATTGATTGGAGACTATCAGGCTCTTGACGATGGCAAATTAGATCAATATGGTGTTCCCTGTATGACCTTTATTGATGATAACAATAGTCAACCCGATATCAATGTTCCTCTGTATCAGCAGTTTAAACATGGAGCCAATTGGAATGAAGCCTACTTTTTACGCATGAGTCGCAGCATACACAGAAAACCCATAGAATATGTCACGGGCAGACATTTTCACAGTGTTGACATGACCATTAGCAATTCGCTGGCTGTGTTATACTATGGCTGGTGTCCCTACAATGAAATTGTCATACAAAGAAAAATCAGCATGGGCGATCATATGGATGATACCTGCACCAATGGAAGGCATCACATCACTACCAGAGAAGAACTCAATAAAAGATTTCAGGATGAAATCCTGCCCTGGCGGCGCGATCAGAGCCAGCTTCTACAACAATATATACATAAGCACGAGCAGACAAAAATTATTATCTGATTGATGAAGGAACACAATGAAAAAAGCATTGATTACTGGCATATCTGGCCAGGATGGAAGTTATCTCAGTGAATTGCTGCTAGACAAAGGTTATGAAGTTCATGGCCTGATACGTCGTAACAGCAGCTTTGTTGACCACCCCAATCTCCGCAATGTCAAGGGGCGCGTGACTCTGCACTACGGCGATCTCACCGACTCAACCAATCTCCGCAACCTCATAGGCAAGATTCAGCCCGACGAAATCTACAATCTGGCAGCACAGAGTCATGTCATGGTGAGTTTTGAACTGCCTGAATACACAGCCGATGTTGACGCTCTGGGCGCCCTGCGCATTCTGGACACCATACGTGATTTGGGTCTGCAGAAAAAAATTCGTTTCTATCAGGCCAGCACCAGCGAATTGTTTGGCAAGGTGCAGGAGACTCCGCAGACTGAACGCACACCATTTTATCCACGCAGTCCCTATGGCTGTAGCAAGCTCTTTGCACATTGGATCACCACCAACTATCGTGAGAGCTACGGCATCTATGCCTGTGCTGGCATTTTATTCAATCATGAGAGTCCGCGTCGTGGCGAAGGGTTTGTCACACGCAAGATCACCCGAGCCCTGACCACCATCAAGGCCACAGGCAAGAGCGTATTGGAACTGGGCAATCTAGACGCACAACGCGATTGGGGTCATGCCCGTGACTATGTTGAGGCCATGTGGCTGATGCTGCAGCAGGATACACCCCGTGACTATGTTATCAGCATGAATGAGACTCACAGTGTCCGAGACTTTGTAAATCTGGCTGCGTCGCATCTGGGTCTGAGCATGCAATGGATGGGTGAGGGGGTGGACGAGATTGGTATCGATCGCCAGTCTGGTCGTGAAATTGTACGCATCAATCCTGCATTTTATCGCCCAGCTGAGGTAGATCTGTTGTTGGGCGACAGCACACTGGCCCGAACCGAGCTGGGCTGGCACCCCCGATTTAGCTTCAAGGATCTGGTGCTGGACATGGTCAACAGTGACATGAAATTGGCAGAATTTGAAAGGGATCAACTATCATGATTGCGCTCACACCCATAAGCATAGGCGAACTGCTGGACAAGATCAGCATACTGGAAATCAAACGCGAATATATACTTGACACAGCCAAGCTAGTCAATGTCTGCAACGAGCTGCGTTGTCTGACCGATGTGCGCGATCGTCTGCAGTTAATGAATCATGATAGCTATGAAGAGCTCTACGGCGAAATGTATCGAATCAATCGTGAGCTCTGGGTGCTGGAGGATCGCATACGCGAACTCATGGCACGGCCCACCAGCGACACTGAATTCATTGACACTGCGGTCTCTATTCATAAGAAGAATGACGCCCGGGCCTTTGTCAAGAAAGCTGCCAATCTGGTATTCAAGAGTGAACTTATTGAAGAAAAATCCTACAAGGAATCAACATGAAAAAATTATTGGAACTCGGTGATCACTATGTCAGTGATTTCATCAAACCCAGCGATGTCGAATCTAGAAAAAAATATAGCCTGGATCTATATCTAGACCCTGCCCTGGGAGCGCCCAGACTACGAGAGCAACCTCCGCACAGTTCAATGTGGGGTACCTACTGGTATCGCAGCGGCATCAATGCCAGCATGAAGCGTGAGCTGGCCGACATTGTAGAAGAAATCACCCGCCGGGTTCGTCTACAAGACGACGATGTCTGGTTGGACATTGCCTGCAATGATGGAACTCTGCTGAGCAATGTGCCAAAAAATCTACAACGCATCGGTATTGACCCCTGCGAGGACAGTTTCGTAGTCGAGTCATCCAAGCATGGAACCATTGTTCAGGACTATTTTACCCGTGATAGCTATGCACAGGCTGTAAACCGCCGAGCCAAAGTCATAACCTGCATTGCCATGTTCTACGATCTGCATGATCCACATCCATTTGTCAAAGACCTCTATGAAGTCCTGGACGACGATGGTCTACTGGTGCTGCAGATGAGCTATACACCGCTGATGATCAACCAGCTGGCCTTTGACAACATTTGTCATGAGCATGTCTACTATTATGATCTGCACAGCATCAGCAAATTGTTTAACCAGCATGGTTTCAAGATTGTTGATTGTTCGCTGAACGACACCAACGGCGGCAGTTTCCGCATCAGCCTGCAGAAGATCATAGCCAAGGAATCGAGCTTTGGCAGCGCACCCCTGCGTGATGTATGTCGCATGCGGATAGGACAGATCTATGAATATGAACGCACTCGCCCCATTAGCAGCTCAGAAACATGGCGTAGTTTTGATCAGCGACTGCGCAGACTACGTGCAGATGTTGTGAACTTTGTACGGCAGGCACGGGCTGATGGCAAGACTGTCTATGGATATGGCGCCAGCACCAAGGGCAACACTCTGCTGCAGTACTTTGGATTGACCAATGATGACATTGTGGCCATTGCCGAGCGCAGTCCCTATAAGTTTGGTCTGCAGACCATAGGCACTGACATTCCCATCATCAGCGAAGAAGAAATGCGTGCGGCCCGTCCAGACTATCTGCTGGTGCTGCCCTGGCACTTCATCGACGAGTTTCAGAGTCGCGAGGCTGAGTTCTTTGCCCGCGGTGGTAAAATGATTGTGCCCTGCCCAAACTTCAAGGTCATTGGATGACGCATGAAATAATGCATGGCCACAAGGTCATTCGACATGTTACGCTTCGTGGCGTCTACTGGATTCCAGCTGAGCCACATAACGACATCATAGGCGGTCAAATACTAAACAATCAACTCTTCGATGAGCACGTGTTTGAAATGTTGAGGCCATATTTCACGCCCGATTCTGTAATGCTGGATCTGGGTTCTAACCTGGGTCAGATGGCCATAGAATTTTCTCATTATGTCGGTCAGGTGCACGCCTTTGAGGCACATCCGTTTATCTATGACGTGATGTGCAGAAATTTTCAGGAGAACCAATGTGTCAACATTGTGCCACATCTGGGCGCGGTTTGGGACAACAACGACCGAGAGCTTTTTTATCCTGAACCAAATTTTGCGCAATTTACCTGCTGGGGTAGCTGGGGTATCAATCCACTAGGCAATATCACCGACAAAGGTGTATTGGTAAAATCCCTAACCATAGATTCGCTGAATTTGCCTAGAGTAGATCTAGTCAAGATAGATATTCAGGGAGCCGATCTTCGAGCCATGCAAGGTATGCGTTCAACCATACAGCGGTGTCGTCCACGCATTGTATTTGAATATGAACCTGCGTTTTCCGAAAGTCTGTTTGGAGAAACTCTGCAAGATTATATGAAATTTGTCGATGAGATTGGTTATCGATGTGTACATAACGACCGTAATAACTATTTAATTGAGCCAAAATGAACATAGTATTTTTCAACCAATTCCACAATGGCGATTGTTTTGTAGGCAAGGGCTGGGTCCGCAACATCATTGACCAGATACCCGAGGCCAAGTTCTACTATGCACACAAAAATCATCCCGACATCATCAAGGACCTACCAGTTGAACATCTGACACTGGCCGACATTCCCGACATCAACCCACGCCACAAGATTGAGCAGAACGACGACGGCGACATCTTCATCAATACCTGGTGTGGTGCATTTCAGGGAGAGCTTTTTCATACTCACAGTAACTACATTGTACAGCATCGCATGTATGGAATCTACTGCGAGATGTTGACTCGTATCCTGGGACGTAAAATTACACAGAGCACCAATCCCCATGACAATCTGCCCGAGATTGATTTCAATGAATACAACGTAGCTGGTGCGCTGAATTTTCTGGAAAAACACGGCAAGTTAAATTTATTCTGCAATGGCAGTGCCATGAGTGGTCAGAGTGCCATAGGCGACATGCGTGGCATCATTGATCGGCTATGCCAGGACTTTCCCCAGCAAACATTCGTGGCCACCTATGACATGGGGCTCAGACACGACAATCTATACTATACGCAGGATATATTTAAACTAGACAATGACTTGAACCAAATTGCCTTTCTGAGTCAGCGAGCAGGTCTGATTGTTGGCAAGAACAGCGGCCCCTATACATATTGTCAGTTCAAGAAAAACATGGAGCGTGACGACGTCACCTTCTTCTGTTTCGGCAAGTTGCTGACCGATTGTCTCAACGCTGGCCTGGAGTTCCCTGCTAGATTCAAATTCAGCGATCAGACCAACGAACAACTGCTGTATGGCATGCTGCATCGTCATCTTATTAGTGCTGATCCAGGATACCGTACTGGCATGCAACACATCTATGCTTAAGGAGTGAAATGAAGACCGCTTTTATCATCACCAGCGCCATCAATACTGCGGCTGGAATCTACCCACCAGAAATTCGTGTACTGCAGACACACAACACCATAGACAGCATTAAAAAGTTCTTTCCCGATGCACTGACCATTTTGGTAGAAGGATCCAGCCAACGACTCAGCGACAACCCTCCACAGGGCCTGGATCATCTGCGCAGTCGAGTCAACTACTTTGTAGACATGACCAACAATGAACAGATACAGCACCTGCACACCAGCATCATGGACCAGAATCCCAACCGCACTGAAATGGGCGGCATGAATGGCATGGCCAAGACCATAGCCGAGCTCACGCTGTTAAGCAATGTCTTGGAAGGCATAGCCACGCATCCTGACATGGAGGCCGTGCGTGGCGTGGATCGTATTTTTAAAATCAGCGGTCGCTACATGCTCAGTCCCATGTTCCGTCCCGAAGAACATCAACATCATACCAAGTGGGTGTTCCGTCAGCGCGACCCCAGCTGGATTCAGAATGCACTGGAGGCCGTGGGCACCGACTACTTCTATGCCAGCCGTCTCTGGAGCTTTGATCGTCTGAACCTGGATGAAGCCCGCAATAAATATCAGGACATGACTGCCGATGCACATGACATCGCCGAGCGTGGCAGCTATGTTGACATCGAGCATTTACTTTACAAACACATTGGACCAGACAGGTCGGTTGAGCTCAGGCATACACACTGCATGGGCACCATAGCACCCAATGGCATGATGATCTACGATTGAGGAACAACATGGAAAAAGAGAATGTTATCCTGGGCACAGCCTGGGGCTACAAGGTTGACCAGATTGCAGTATTTGTCGAGAGTTGGAAACGTTATTGTTCAGACACCCGACTCATTCTGCTGGTAGAACCCGACGTCAGTGCTGAAAAGTTTAACTATCTGATTGACAGCGGTGTGGATGTTCGCTTCTTTACCGCAGGCTACTTTGTTCCGTCGGCAATTCACAATACACGCTACTTCAAGTATCTGGACATACTCATGGAGCACCGTGGATACTTTGATCGAGTTTTCCTCACAGACATTCGTGACGTGGCTCTGCAGGGCAACATCTTTGACGAAATTACTGCGCCGGGTCTGCACTGCTTCATGGAAGATCCAGACTGGACCTGCGACGAACGATTCAATAAACATATCCTAACCACCAACTACGGTGTCAAGGTTGCCGAAGAATTCAAAGATAAACGCATTATCTGTTCAGGCACCACACTGGGCAGTGCACAGGACATTCAGGACTACATTGTGGCTTTGATGAATGAGAGAGATCTCAAGAAAATGATGCAGGTGGGCGGCATTCCCGACGAACAGGCTCCACATAATTATATCTTCCACACCGATAAATTACCGAATACCAAGCAGGAAAATGGCGACGGTGTGGCTACAATTTGTCTAACCCACCCCAATAAAATCTCGGTGCTGGCCGATGGTCGTGTAAGCGTCTATGGCAAGACACCGGCGGTAATACATCAATGGGATCGCCATCCGAATTTGGTTCAACACTACTCCAACCTTTATGTACAAGGAAAACCACTATGAGTTTCGATTTCGACCTCACTGAAGACAAGGTACGTCAGTGCCTAAAGCGCAACAAGTATCCCGCAGAACTGCATGCCAGCCTGCACGAAGTACTGCCCAAGTATGAGATCAATACTGTGAACCGCGTAGCCGCATTCCTGGCTCAGTGTGGCCACGAAAGCGTGGACTTTACGGTGCTGCAGGAAAATCTAAACTACAGCACCAAGGGCATGATGGCTACCTGGCCCAAACGATTCCCCACTGAAGCCAGCGCAGCTCCCTATAACCGCAACCCCGAAAAGATTGCCAACAAGGTCTATGCTGACCGCATGGGCAACGGTCCAGAAAGTTCTGGCGATGGTTGGAAGTATCGTGGACGTGGTGCCATTCAGCTCACAGGCAAGAGCAACTACATGGCCTTCATGAAGGATTTAGGATTTGACAACGTAGACGATTGTATATTATACTTGGAAAGTCTGGACGGCGGGCTGGAAAGTGCAGCCTGGTTTTGGTGGAAAAATGGTCTGAATAAATGGGCCGACAGCGGCGACATGGTGGGCCTGACCAAGAAGATCAATGGCGGCACCCTGGGTCTGCAGGAACGCACCGAACACTTCCATCACAATGTTGAAATTTTAGCAGGGTAATTAGACATGATCTACAGCAAACATCTGGCACCGCGACTGCGCTACAGCTTTCCTGGCAGTGAGCGCATTGAACATAACTGGAGTCAGGCTGGTCAGGATCTCTGGGTCCTGAGCATGCTCAATGGCATGGAAGGCGGCACCTTCTTGGAGATTGGTAGCTGCTATGGCGAAAGCATGAGCAACACCTGTTTGCTGGAACGTGACTTTGGCTGGCGCGGCACAGGCATTGAAATCAATCCCGAGTTCGTGGGTGAGTACAATGCCTGCCGCACCAACAAGAGTCATTGCGGTGACGCTACTACTGCCAACTATCCTGAACTGCTGAAACTGGCCGGCATTGAAGACAATGTCATAGATTATCTGAGCTGCGACTGCGAGCCAGCCACCAATACCCTGGCGGCACTGCGGCAGGTACTGAGTCAGGGACTGAAGTTTGCCCTGATTACCTTTGAACACGATGAGTATGCCAATCTGCCCGACGTCACAGTCAAGGTTGAAAGTCGTCGTCTATTGAGAGAACATGGCTACGTATTGGTGGCCAGCAACATCAGCGCTGCTGGTGATGTCACCAGCTTCGAAGACTGGTGGGCACATCCCGATCTAGTGGACCCAGATTTCATAGAATTATTCAGGAGTGATGGTGATGATGTTAAATACTGGGCCGACTACCTCTACCCCAACTAAGTTCCAGCATCTGGGCTTTGGCCTGGGAAAACGCAGATACCGAAAGATTGAACAATATACTGCACCCGATGGGGTGCGGTTCTACAATACTCCAACGGGTCAGCGTTACCCCAGTGTGACCACCATGCTGGGCTGGCATGGCAGAGACAAAATACAGGAATGGCGAAAGCGCGTGGGTGCAGAACAGGCCACCACCATAGCCCGTGTAGCAGCCAGCCGAGGCACTGGACTGCATCTGGCCACAGAACAGTACCTCAACAATCAGACGCCCATAATCAAAAGTCCTCTGGTGCAGGAAATGTTTGGTCGTTTCCGACCATATCTGGACCGCATCAACAACATACATGTCCAGGAGACACCGCTGTTCAGCGACCATCTGAGACTGGCCGGCACCGTGGACTGCATAGCCGAATGGGATGGACGCCTGGCTGTGATAGACTTCAAGACCAGCACCCGCGAAAAAAAGAAGGAATGGATTGAAAACTATTTCATGCAGTGTGCTGCCTATGCCATCATGTATGAAGAACTGGCCTTTATTCCCATCACTCGTCTGGTGGTGTTGATTGCAGTCGAAGAAGACAGCACCGTACAGGTCTTTGAAGAGCATCGAGACTGGTGGGCGCCCAGATTGTTACAATTACGCGATGACTATGAAATGGCTACAAAGTCATCGACATCTATAGACATCTAGCCTATAATCACTGTGTACCCGCTTCAGGTAATATTATGAACAAAGACTATCAATTCCTTTATCGCAGCACAACGCTGTCTGACTATGTTCGTGTCTACGACGCAGCATTGACTGCGGATCAGTGTCAAGGCTTGATTCAGAGTTTCGACGCTGCAACAGATCAGCAGGCCGAGCTCAGCACCGATGTACATAGCTTTGTACACATCAACATGAATCAGCATGATTGGTACATGGATGACCTCTACAATAGCCTGACACTGCATCGTCAGCGTTACTGGGATGACTGCAACATTAGTCTGCAGCAGATTGGACAGCATGACTACGAGGCTTTCAAAATACGTCGCTACAGCGCTGCTGCTGGTCATAGACAGCAGCCCTATGTAGATGCCTACAATCGCACCACCAGTCAGCGTTTCCTGACCTGCATCTGGAACCTCAACGATGTAGAACAGGGCGGAGAGACGACCTTCTTCAGATTAGAAGAACCTCTGAGCATAGCACCCCGACAGGGACAGCTGATCATGTTCCCTGCCACCTGGCAATATGTACGTGCCGAGCTGCCACCACTGAGCGAGGATCGTTACAGCGTGGTGAGTTATTTTCATTGGACAGGTCTATGACAAGCATAGTAACAAACAATGGCGCATTCACCGTTTATTAAGGCATTCTATTATACATATCATGGTAAACCACAATCCCACCACTAGGAGAAAGTAAACATGTTAACAGTTGGAAATCGTATTGAACATTTTGTCGTTACTGGCATCAACCCAGGCAGCGACCAATTCTTTGACATCACTGAAAAGAGCTTTGAAGGTAAATGGAAAGTCATTGTCTACTATCCCAAGGATTTTACCTTCGTCTGCCCCACTGAAATCGTAGCCTACGATCGACTGTTCCAGGACTTTGCCGACCGTGATGCAGTTCTGCTAACAGGCAGCACCGACAATGAGTTCTGTAAACTGGCCTGGCAACAGCATCATGAAGACCTAAAGAAAATTCGCCACATTCAGTTTGCCGATACACAGCGCGAATGGGACAAGAGTCTGATTGAACAGCTGGGTGTGTTCTACGCTCCCGCGGGTGCAGCTCTGCGCGCCACCTTTATTGTTGACCCTGACAACGTTATTCAACACGTCACAGTAAATAATCTCAATGTTGGTCGCAGTCCCGAAGAAACTCTTCGGGTGCTGGATGCTCTGCAGACCGGTGAATTGTGCGCCTGCAACCGCACTGTTGGAGGAGAAACTCTGTGATAGAATGTCTAATCATGGGCGACAGCATAGCCGTGGGTGTGAGCCAGGTTCGTCGTGAATGTCAGGCCGTGGCGAAAAGCGGCATCAACAGTCAGACCTTTGTGACACAGCATCATGGCCTGATCAGCAACCCGCCCCGAGCTCGCGCCACCATCATCAGCATTGGACCCAATGACACCAAGAACATCAATACGGTGCGCAATGCCAATTTAATGCGCGAGAACATCAAAGGACCAGTATACTGGATACTGCCCAGTGAACGACTCAAGCCCGAGAAGTATCAGAACATCAAGGATGTGGCACGTGTCTGGGGTGATGTAGTCATTGAACGACCAGTGGACAAAATCAGTGCTGACGGTGTGCATCCCACCTATGCTGGCTATCGCGAAATTGCAGAAAGAACCAAAAAATGAACTGGGTAGATCAAATAAAAGAAACCATACCTGACTATGCCAAGGATACCAGACTCAACATTGATTCGGTGATGAAGCGCAGCACACTGGCCAGCGAAGAAGCCGAGGCAGTGGCACTGGCCGCGGCCTTTGCCACCGGCAACAGCAAACTCTGGACCTGGATGCAGACTCAGATTGCCGATCAAAAGGAAGCCGAGGCCGCAGTCGTGGCAGCATCGCTCATGGCCATGAACAATGCCTGGTATCCATTTGTGGAAATGGCCGACGATGCCAACTTAAAAGGCCTGCCAGCTCAGCTTAGAATGAATGCCATTGCCACACATGGTGGCACCACCAAGGCACGTTTCGAAGCCTATAGTCTGTCGGCCAGCATTGTTGGTAAATGTCATTTCTGTGTCAAGGCACACTATGACACGCTGAAGCAAGAGGGATATAATGTGGAACAGCTCAGGGACATTGGTCGAATCGCTGCGGTTATAAATAGCGTTGCCAAGGTACTGAATAGCTAATGTGCAGACCACCTACAAAACTATATTCATCAGTGATGTTCATCTGGGAACTCGCGATTGTCAGGCCGAAAAGCTGAACAATTTTTTAAAGCACAACACCTGCGAGACTCTGTATCTCGTGGGTGACATCATCGATGCCTGGAAGATACAGCAGAATAAATGGCGCTGGAAACAAAGCCACACCAATGTAGTGCGCAGAATTCTGGGCCATGCCAAGCGTGGCACTCGTGTGGTGTATGTGGCTGGCAATCACGATGAATTTTTACGACCCATGATTCCCTATGGATTTAGTTTTGGACTGATAGAAATTCAAAACCAAACAGAGCATGTTGGTGTAGATGGAAAAAGATATCTCATTACACATGGCGATCTATTTGATGGTATTACTCGGCTCGCTCCTTGGTTGGCATTTTTGGGCGACAAATTATATGACCTAGTTCTTGATTGGAATTCAAGATTTAATTGGATTCGCCACAAACTTGGATTTGGATATTGGAGCCTGTCTAAATTTTTAAAGCATAAAGTTAAGAAGGCATCGGACTTTATGTTTCAGTTTGAAAAAAATCTAGCAGGTTACTGCAAGAAGCGTGGTTATGATGGTGTGATCTGTGGTCACATACATCACGCAGAAATCAAACTCATAGATGGTGTGGTTTATATGAACGACGGTGACTGGGTTGAAAGTTGTACTGCGCTGGTTGAACATCACGATGGTCGCTGGGAAATAGTAACTTGGACCAAGGAGAAGGACGATGAAAGTTCGAAAGTTAGCAAAGAAGATGTACAAAGCCATCAGAGAGCATGACCAAGACAAAGAAAAGAAACTTTGGTTCAAGGCTCTTAAGAAATCCATCAAGCATAAACACACCCAAGTCATTGCATGAACTTAGAAGATAACATTACCATAGTTGTTCCTTGCAAGAATGAAGAGAACTATATTGCTCATTTGTTGAATAGTTTAAGAGCACAGCAGGGCATAGGCAATACAAGAATTATTATTGCTGATTGTTCTACGGACAACACGCGATGGGTTATTGGAATGATGAAGGGCGACTTGAATGTTGAAATCATCGACGGTGGCCCAGTGAGTGTGGCCAAGAACAACGGTGCGCGCCTGGCCACCACGCCCTATATACTGTTCATTGACAGTGATGTCAGATTTTTTTCTGATACCGTGATCATTGACAGTGTGCGTGAACTACAATATAATAATCTAGACCTGGTGGGACTCTACATTAGGTGCTACGATGGCGACTTTAGAACCAAGCTTGCCTTTGGTATATTCAATGTCATAAATCGCTGCATGAGTCACTGGACTCCGTTTGCCGTGGGTGCCTTTATGCTGACTCGACGTCAGAAGTTTCAAGAGCTGGGAGGATTTCCAGCACGATTTGGTACCAGCGAGGATTATTTTCTGAGCAAGATGTATGATGTGAAAAAATTTAAATTGGTCAGACACTACTTTGGCCAGGATAGTCGGAGATTTCATCACATGGGTTATCTGGGCATGGCCTGGTATTTGATTAAAAATTTTATCAATCGCAACAATGAAAAGTACTGGGCAGAGCTAGACTATGCCAGATACTGGGATAAATAAAGTTATTGCTGTATGAAGCAATGAGAAAGGTGTTCTGGACGGGAGTTCGATTCTCCCCACCTCCACCAAAAGCACAGATAGACGATACACTGGCTTCAGATCGCAACTAGCGAGTGTATGCGAGACAGGTTCCCTTTACGAACTTCTGTGTTTTTGATGGGGGTGACTAGGTTTCGACAGGGCAAAGAGTAACAGAGTGGACAGCACGACAGGAGTAGTCGTAAAAAGCAAAACAACGTAAACGCAAACGACGAACAGTTCGCATTGGCCGCTTGATAAAAGCGTCCTAGGGTTTCGCCAGGTTTCCTCGTAACAGAATAATCTGGCATCTACCTCAACCTTTGGGAGTTAACTATGAAAGCATTATTGGGCATGATCCTGACTGCGGCCGCCGCGGTTGCCATTGCGGCCGAACCCGCACCGGCCAAGATTGTAGAAAAAGACGGCAAGACTTTCAAGGAAGTCTGTGCCAAGAAGGATGCCAAGGGCAACTGTATCGAAAAGAAATTGGTACCACAGCCCAAGAAAAATCCTTTAGAAGAAAAGAAAAAAGCTGACGAAGCCAAGGCCGCTGCCAAGGCTGCACCAGCTAAAAAGGCCGAGCCAGTCAAGAAGTAATTAGGCAACAACACAGATTTTCATTAGAGGTATTTTGTATAGATATTGTACAGGCGACTTGCCTGGATTTTTGAGGAGCATGACCTATGTGGACCAAACCAACTGCTACTGAAATGCGCTATGGTTTTGAAATCACCATGTATATTGCCAATCGCTGATTGACATTCCTGGTGATATAAATATATACTAGCAGTTGCTGGAACTGCTTTAAAACCAGCATACACTTCACAACACACAAAGGAGCAACACCATGTCAAATCTGACACCGTTCGAGATTCGCCTAGAACTTCTAAAAATGGCGAAAGAGATCTTGATGGAAGATTACTATTCCAATAAAGATCGTCTGCAGCAGGAGTGGCACGTCAAGGTCGACGTCGCCAAGCTGAATGGGCAACCCATACCAGATCATCCTGCATTTCCAACCTATCCCTCAGAAAACGACATCATCAACAAGGCACAGACCTTGAATGGTTTCGTTTCCAATACACCTGTAGATAAAACCAGCAAAAAATCTACCTGATAGGGACTGGCCAGCTCAGGCTGGCCTTCACTAACCTGGAGAACCAATGCTAGAAAAAACTCGTTTTCTAATCCCCGTGATTGGCGTATTGATGACTCTGCTGTTTGTTGGCATGATCACCACCGCCAGTCTGGCACAGCTCAAAGAGCATAATCAGCAGCAGGGCTTTATAACCGCAGATCAGCGTTTACGTGATCTGGATTGCCTGGCGCTAAACATCTATCGCGAAGCCGGCTATGAACCTTTCGAAGGCAAGGTCGGCGTGGCACAGGTTACACTGAACCGTGCTGAAAGCGGTAAATTTCCTGGCAGTGTATGTCAGGTAGTTTATCAGAAAAATGTAATATATCAAAAGGTCATTTGTCAGTTCAGCTGGTACTGCGATCAGGTGCATCGCAGCCGGCCCATCAATCCTGAAGCCTATGCCGAGAGCATGGTGGTGGCTAAAAAGGTACTGCTGGAAGGATTCCGTCTGCCCAGTCTGGAAAATGCCATGTACTATCATGCTGACTATGTCAACCCGGGCTGGCGTCTGCCCAAGATCACCAAAATTGGACGACACATCTTCTATGGAGAAAGTAGCTAATGGATAACATACAACAATGGGTTGATGTAGTCAAGAACTATTTCAACAACCTGGGCAGCAATACCCTGCAGTGGATTGGCATCATCATTGGACACTGCGTATTTCTGCCCACGGCGCTGGCACTGCTTACTGGTCTCAGCGACATTACACCCAGCCTAGACATTGTCATATTGGTGCAGGCCATGCTCATGACCATGTTTATACGCAGCATTGTGGTGCGTGACAACATAGCAACCATACTGCATGGGCTGGGCTGGTTTGGTCAGAGCCTGTTGCTGGCCATGGTTATCTTTAAATAGCCATTGACAGTTACCGAAACTTTCTATAGAATCAGATATATACTAGTGCATGTATTCATGCTGTATAAATTACCCCCTGACGTGAATGGAGAACCCAGTGTCAAAATTTAAACCGCCGGTGCGAAACCAGCAAAAACTCAATCCCTTGTTCATCAACAAGCCACAGGAGCGCAAGCCTCCTACGATTTTCATTGCCACTCCCATGTTTGGTGGACAATGCAACTACATGTACATGATCAGCCTGATCAATCTGTTGACTAAACTCAGTCAGCATGGCATTCCGGCCATGTTTGAGATTGCTGCCAATGAGAGTTTAATTACCAAGGCTCGCAACATCCTGGTGGAAGGCTTCCTGAAGAGCAATGCTACTCACATGTTGTTCCTGGATGCCGATTTGGGATTTCAGGCCGACGATGTTATTCGCATGATCCAGGCTGACAAAGACATCATTGGCGGGCAGTATGCCAAGAAGAAGATCAATTGGGATGTAGTCAAGGCTGTGGTGCAGAATCGCCCTGAGATTCCAGGACCGGCCATCAATGCCGTGGTTGCGGAATCAACCTTCAAACCCATTGGTGACAGTTTAACCTTCAATATCAACGAACCCGTGGAAGTGGAAAGCATTGCCACTGGCTTGATGATGGTCAAGCGCGAAGTATTTGAAAAGATGGCCGCAGAATTGCCTGAGATTGAAATCATCAGTGGCGGTAGCGAAACCATGGATCCCAAAACCATGACACGCATCACCGATGCACATCGCAAGGCTCATGCCTATTTTGATGTCAGCATTGATCCAACTACCCGTGCCTATACCAGCGAAGACTTTACCTTCTGCAAACGCTGGCGCAGCATCGGCGGCCAGGTCTGGTTGGCTCCCTGGACCAAGACTGTGCACGTCGGTACCTATGAGTATGTCTGCGATCTGGGTGCAGTTGCCACCTGGGCGCAGGGTCCGGCTCCGCAGCAGAATCCTGCGCCCACTGCCGGCATCATCAATCCAGTGGTGAGACAATAATGGCTGGAATTAACGACAAGATCAGGGTCGGCCAGAGCGTCATGGGCATGGTGCTGACCGGGCCCGATGGTAAGGTCAAGGTCAACAAAACCGTGGGCGATCAGGGTGAAGAGCTTACCAATGAATTTCTCATCACTCGTGAGTTCAGCAGCGCCAATGAGTTCAGCGCCTGGGTGGAAAAGCAGCATCGTGAACTGCGCATGCCGCGCATGGACATCATCATTGAGTATTGTGCTGAGCGGGACATTGACATTGAAGCCGTGGCACCACTGATTAACCGCGCTTTGAAAGAACGCATCCGCGAGGAAGCCGAAGAAGCCAACATGATGAAAAAAAGCGCCCGACTGCCACTATGACCGCCATGACTGAGTTTCAGGCCTATAAAATGTATCTGGCACTCAAGGCGCATTTTCAGACCGAAAAATATGACGTCATTGAACAACGCGGACGCATTGTGGCCAGCCATAAAAACTTTGTAGGCTCGGGCAAGAGCGTTGAACTTCGCAAACTTACCAAGCTCTACCAGGACAAAGAAATCTGTGACTTCATGGTGGCCAACTTTACTGCTGGTGATCACTGGGGCGGCGTATTTGATGGCAATGCTGGTCGTCAGTATCAAGACTGGAAACGTCGAGTAGAAAGTCTGCGCTATGTGTTTAATCAGGATCTGGACACCTTGGTGGAACAGGCACAGGATCAGGATTGGTTCAGTGTTGAGGATGGTCGGCATCCAGTAATACTGCGTGCTTTCTATGGCCACAAGATTTGTCTGGAAACACTGGTGATATTGGATGCCCTGGTAGGATATCGGGATGTCTATGATGTCGAACACGCCGAGATGTTTATGTGGGCCGACACAAGTCGTCTAATTAAAAAATATCGTCCCTTTCTTAAATTCGATGTCAATACCTACCAATCCATATATGACCAAAAACGCAGTTAAAGATCCTAATGATCAGGAACAGCGCCTGGCAGATCTGGAAAATCAGCTGTATCGTCTGGATAATGATGTTCAAAACCTGACCATGCTGCTCACCGAAGTAAATCTCAAGCTACGCAGCATTCAGGAGTTCGCTCTGAAAATAGGTCAGGCTCAAAATAACATTCATGAGTATATTACTCATTGGCCTTTTATTCGTGTTGTAAAAAGAGATAAACATGGGAAAGACATTTCGTAAACTTCGTGAAGAAGGTCGTGGCCACAAAAATAAAACGGCTACAAGGGAAGAAAAAGCCATTGATAAGTACAAGAAACACATATATAATAGTGTATCGTCAGAAGATGACGATGATGATTATGATTTTGATGACTCTGAACATTATGAATCCAACCATACCAAGTCCATACATCGCAAATAAGGAGCATACAAATGGCATTTAATAGTCTATCCGATCTCAGAAAAAGTCGCGGCGGTTTCGACGCCCTCATGAAGGAAGTCGATAAAATCAGTCAACCCGCGGGCGGCGACCGCAAAGAAGATGATCGCTTCTGGCAACCCACAGTCGACAAGGCTGGCAACGGTTATGCGGTTATTCGTTTCCTTCCTCCTCCTCAAGGTGAAGAGCTACCCTGGGTCCGTGTCTGGAACCATGGCTTTCAAGGTCCTACTGGCAAGTGGTACATTGAGAACAGTCTCACCACTTTGGGCAAACCTGACCCTGTCAGCGAACTCAACAATGAGCTTTGGAACAGCGGCAGTGAAGCCAACAAGGAGATTGCACGCAAGCAAAAACGACGTCTGAGTTATATCTGTAATGTGCTGGTAATCAGCGATCCCAGCAATCCTGCCAACGAAGGTCAGGTACGCCTGTTCAAGTTTGGTAAAAAGATCTTTGACAAGATCAAGGATGTCATGCAGCCACAGTTCCAGGATGAAGAGCCTCTGAATCCTTTTGACTTCTGGAAGGGTGCAGACTTCAAGCTCAAGATTCGCAATGTCGAAGGTTATCGCAACTACGACAAGAGCGAGTTTGCCAGCGTCAGTGAACTCTATGACGGCGACGAAGCCAAGATTGAAAAAGTCTGGAGCGCCGAGCATAGCCTGGCTGACTTCCTGAGTGACCGTCACTTCAAGAGCTATGAAGAGTTGAAACGCAAACTAGAGCAGGTTCTGAATGCCACTGGCACAGTAAGTCGTGCCGAGGCTGCAGATCTGGATCAGCCACGAGCTGCCGCAGCCAGCAAATCTGCTGCCAAGCCCGCTGCCAAGGCTGAGCCCGAGTTTGACGACGACGATGACAGCATGAGCTATTTCGCCAAGCTGGCCAGTGATGATTGATGTTACTGTAATGTAGTTCAGGACGGCAAACTGGTTGCCGTCCTTTTTTTTGGATCACGACATGAAAAAGAGTTGGAAAGACGCCGATCACGGGGTTCATTATTACTATCGCGAGCTAGATGGTCGCATTGTTGGTCAGGTCTATAATCTGGCACACACCAAGATCTGGGGATGCAAGATTCTGATTGAACACAACGAAGAACGCTATCTGGGCATGTACATCAGCGAGCATTTCGCCAAGCTGGCCATAGAAGAATACTGGGAAACCCAGGAACGCACCTTTGAGAATCCCTGGGCCGGTCGCGAACTGCAGCACCAGCAGGTCTAATTACCAGAAATACTGGGTACGACTCTTGTGGAAGTTGTCCAAGGCGCTTTCCTCGGGTCTGACACGTCCCCGAGGTGCAAAGGTCTGTGTGGCTGGCGGTGCAGCTGGTGCTGGAGTAGCATTGTTGATCACCACGGGCTTGCTCTGCGCTGAATCTCGAGCCTGTTGATTTCCCGAACTGAGTTGTTTGATCTGCGCATCTTTGTCGCCGCCGTACTGAGCAGATACACCAGCGGCCAGACGAGCTGAATTTTCACTCATGGATCTCATGGTGCGAGCAGCCTGGACTTTTTCCTGATCCTTTTCATTTACCTGAACTGGATATGACTTGCCCGATTGATCAGTCAGTCCAGTTAATACGCCGCCTTCAAAAGTTCCGGTTGTTTTGTTTGGATCCAGACCCTGTTTTCGAGCTTCGGCTCTGAGTTGTCCTGCCTGATCCGGAGCAGACTCTCCAAAATCTCCAGACTCAATGGCTGCCTGCTCGGCCGATGCGCCCTGTTGTTTATCCTTGGACTTTGTTGTGTCTTTTGTCTGACCAGTCATCATGCCCAGGGCTTTGGTAACCAGCATTTTTTCATGAATTTCTATGCTTTGCGGGTTATCAGTTTGAGGTTTGCTGGTCTTGGCTAGTTCAATGAATTTTTCATCGATGCCTGGATAGGCCTTGTTTAAATGACTGGCTGGTGTGTATCCGGGTTTATAGTCCTTGAGGGCAGCTGTCCAGTTAGGACCAGCGGGTTTGTCCGCCACTGCCATGGCGGACTTGGGCTCGGCCGTGGGTTGAGCAGTGCCCTGTTTCTTGTCCAGGTATTCAGTTTCGCTGGCTATGCGCTTGGCACGTGCCTCACGAGCTATGTTGCCGCCAAACAGACTGCCGACCTTTTCTATACCACGTGCTGGTGCACTCTGTATCTTTTCCCAGAGCGAAGCACGTTCCCAGTTGGCGTCGTCCTGCTTTTCGTCAATGACTAGATCATTGCCTTTTTCATCTTTACCAACACCAAAGGCTCCCAGCGCAGCGTCGGCTACAAAGGGAGCGGCCACCATGGCCGCTCCTGTGGCTATGGCAGCACCGCCTGGTGCGGCTAAAAAACCCTTGGCTCCACCAGCCAAGGCTTTGCCGCCGGCCAGGACCTTGCTGCCTGCTCCTTTGAGCATGCCACCGGCTTTGCCCAGTACCTTTTTACCGCCGCCCAGCAGACTTCCACCTATGTCCAGTGCAGCATCCAGCAACCCGCCGCCGCCATCTTCTTCAGCAGCACCGGCTTTCTTTTCTTCTTCAGCCTTGGATTTTATACCGGCACGGGTACCAGCACCTTTAAATCTACTGTCTGGGCCTTCTAACCCGCGAATTTCTCCGCCCTTGATGTTGACTACATTGCCAGTAATGTTGATGACCTGAGCCTGCATGCGGCCAGCGCCAGAACGGGCACCAGTGCCAGCCAGCCCGCCAGGTATGACACGCAGCTCGGGACGTACCTTCTGAGGCTTGGCCTGGGCTGCGGGTTCCTTGCCCTGTATGGCATCCAGCTGTCCCTGAACTTCAGGCAGACGTGTGGCTGCACTGCCTCGGGCATTTTCAGTCTGACGGAAGTTATCAAAGAAGTCTTGCCAGGCTGGATCGCGTTTGCTTTCCAGACTGCTTTCAAATTTGTTCATGGCAAAGCTGCCCAGTATGTTGGCAGCTCCACCCAGTCGTCCCATGCTGGCATCCTTGGCTTTGACCATCTTGCCAATCTGACCAGTCTCGGGGTCAACTTCGTGCACACGACCAGTACGCTCGTCGCGACGATATCCTTCTTTTAATACTTCGCGTTTACCACGCAGAGCAGCAAAGGCATCGCCCAGGGTTCCGTGTTGCTGAGTGCTGCCAATCTGCGCACTGCGCATGGCACCAGTAATGGTTTTATCTATTTTGCCACGAGCTTCAGTATCGGCAGTTTCTTTGAGCGCGCCCTTGAGGCGAGCCATTTCCTGTATCAGTGCCTTGCTTTGTTCGGTATCAGCTTCTTTGAGCTGAACCAAGGTATCTTCCAGACGCTGGAAAATTTCCTGCTGATTTTGATCTGCATCGGCCAGAAGTTTCTGACGGTCCTTGGTTTCCAGTACAAAGCGTTCAAAGGCCTGGGAATTTCTTGCGTTTAGATTTTCGTTGCGACTGCCGCCTCGAGCCAGCGTGGTTTTCTGTTCCAGCAATCCGCCGATTTTTTGCAGACGTTCAGTACGTTCTGCATCGGCAGTTTCCGCAGTAATGTCCCGAGCTGGAACATCTATGATGCGTTGTTCATCACTGCTGGTAAGTCGTGGCAAAGAACGACGGTTTTCTGCGGGTGCATTGCCATCGGCATTGACCAGTTTAAGATCCTGGCGCATGCCACGAACTTCGTCGCGAACATCGCCCAGCGTGACTGTGGTGGAATTGCCCTTGGGGCGAGTCATCTGACGAACATCGCTGTTTTCTTTGAGTGCGTCGATGTTGCCTACATTGATGCCGGTGCGTATGCCTTCTAGGATTTCAATCTGTTTCTGGGCCTGCTGGCGCTGACCTTCGCTCAGCGCTGGATCTTTCAGCATTTTTAGCTGAGCATCCAGCAGTTCGTCCAGCGTCAATGGTTGTGATTTTTTTGCTGCGGCCATGTTTATTCGTCCCTGGGCATTCTAGCTGTTATTACTGGATTGATGGTAGGTTGTGGTACAGCATAGTTCATGCTGGCAACCTTTTCTTGTCCGCGACTCCAGGCTGCTACGCCCAGAACCGCACCCATGGCCATGTGAAACAAACCTGCGCCCTCCAGTGTCAATGGTCGCCACTGAGTAACGGATTGATTGAGACTGGCTTGCAGGGCAGCCCAGATTATGGGAGCCACCATGAAATCGAAAATGCAGATGGCCATGTAGGTCCAGCCCATGGCAGGACGCCATTTTCGATTCATCCAGTCTTCGTTGGGTTTGTTCATTTACGTTGTTCCATGAGTCGTTGTCGTTCTTCTTCGAGATATTGTATCAACAGCGTCACGTAGATCTCCCTTTCCCACGGCATCATGTTTTCTAACTCAGTTAAACTATATTTGTGATACTGCATCAAATTAAAATTGGTTTGATAATAGTTAAACAGAGTTTCGTGGGAAAGGATCAGACGAAAAAACTCTGTATACCCTCCAGGGTAACGTGATTTTCTTTGCTGCATGCTGCACATTGCCAATCCACGCGATGTCGCAACACTGGCATAGTGGCGAAGAACCGTTCAATTTTATCCAGGCTGGCCGGGCTGAGATTCTCTACAAACTCAATCATTTCGGCCACAGTATAGTCTGCGGCCGAATACATGTTTTCGCCTTGCCAAATGGTATCTATGCTGCGTGCTATGATTTTAATGATGCCGTCTACGCCGCCATTGTTGACCAGATCGTCGACTTCACGCATGCGCGGGTGTCGCATTTTAATAATGAACTCATCATTGAGTTCTATGTTGGTCTGATGCTCTGCGGATTGGTCTACCTTTACTTGTGTAATGTCCAGCACGTGGTCGGTCTTAGCACCACATTCACAGGTCAGAACTAGATCAATGTTCTCGCCCACGCTACGTGCTCGAATGTTCATGAACAGATATTCTACATCAAAGCTGGCTATCTTGGTGGGTTCAACCTTATTGAAGGTGCAGCTGCGCACAATTTCTTCCACGGCTGTGGTTTGCTCTTCGCTCTCGGCATTGGCGGCCATGAGCAACTGTTTCTGTTCCTTGACCAGAAAAGGACGGAACTTTACAGTTTCACCGCTGCCAGGCAAGACAATGTTGTAGATTGGTGTTTCAAATACTGGTAATGACATGTTTCAATTCTCCTGATTTAAATAATAACTCATGGTGCCTGAATATCGCTGATCTGACCACCAGTGCCGGGATTGCCCCAGGGGTTCTTGTAAACTATGCCACCAACGTTGGCTTTGCTGTCCAGCTCTCGACCATACAGAGTACGATCGCTGCGATTGGGATTGTTGGGATCTTGGTTGGCTGTAGGTGCCGTGGGTGCCGGTGTTGGCAACGCAAACCAGCGACGATATGCAAAACTGACATTGAGACGACCCACGGTATTGCTCTGGCCTAGGTCCAGCTGCACAGGATTGACTGCTGTGGGGAATACATCGGTAAACACTACTGCATAGATTTCATTGTCGGCTTCATTGAGCTGTTTGATCACCATCTTGTTGCACAAATAGTTGCTCTGGTAATTTACTGTACCGCCGCGACGATTAACTATGCCGTCTACCCAGGCATCAAAGAATCGTTTAACTTCCATGCGGCCATCCAAAAAGAACTGTAGGCTCATGTTGTCGCCGCCGTAGTCGGCAAACTGTGGATGCAGGCTGGGTGGCCCAAAGATACGCAGCTGACTGGTCTGAATGCGGGTAGGCGGCAACATGGCAGTTTCGCACATGAGGCTTACCAGACGTCCATCGCTGATGCCCGCCACGGCTGGTGGTGCTACGATTTCAACCTCAAAGCGGTTGGTCTTGGCCATGCCACGAGCAGCCACCTCAGCCTGAAAATTAGACAGTGAAAAGGTCGACATTAGATGAACTTCCTTGATTGACGCCAGACCGCCTCTTTGTTGGCTCCCTGGAATTGTTCTATGGGCATCATGCCAGCAGCCAACCACTGTTCCTGAGGTATATCCAGGAAGCGGCTCTGCACATGATCCTTGAGGTAGTGCTTGACACAGGCCCCTACGCCTGGAAACTTGGCTCCGCTGTTTAATATACTCCAGCTGATCTGCATGCGCATCTTGGGGTCCGACGTCTGATGTGTGACCTCCATGAGTGCACCCATGAGCTTGAAGCGCGCGCCGTAGGGTAGATAATGCAGGTTTAAACCATAGAAGCCGTCCTGCACCATGCGAAACGGAAACACCAGAGGCATGCTGTCCCAGTAGGGCAGCGTGTCTTTGTGCTTGGCATCATAGTGAAACAGATACAGTCCACCGGGATAGAGACGACTGCGCAGCTGACTGCTGCCCGACATCATGGTGTTGACTGTGCGATTGAGCTTCTGCAGAGTCTGTACCTGATTGCGATACCAGTTTACGCTGCGATCAACGTCGCCTGCGCGCACGGTGAGATCTTTGAAGGGATTGTAGGGTTGTGCCATGATATTATTTATCAGATTCCTAGATCGTTTTCCGTGAGTATTTGAAACTTCCAGCCTCGGTTTTCACAGAATTCCGAAGCATTCTTCCACTTGCTTTGATTCACGCCCCAGGTCATGACTTCTTCAACATAGCGTCGAGTCACTCGACCAGGCTTTACTGGCGGCTGGGTAAACTTGGCTGGTTTGATTTCCACCAGATAGCGATGCACCTTGCCATGGCGATCCTGTATCTTGACATAGAAGTCAACAAAGTAACGATGAATCTGGTTGTCTACTGGCGATAAATAAGGTATAATAACCTCTTCACTGCCCCATTCCAACACACTGGCATTGTTGTCGCACCATTTCATAAACTTCAATTCCCAGAGACTGCGATAGATTACGCAGGTGGGATCGCCGCTGTATTTGGCTGGGTTTTTAACCTGATAACGACCCTTGTAGGTTTTGGTTGAATACATGATAAATAAACAGTAATTTCCTAGGATCATCTATTTATGGCTACTCAACCCAAACCACGCACAGCCGAAGAACTCAATCCCAGTCGATTCAGCGCCACGGGCGGACAGGTCGAGGGACAACGCTACAATGTAGGCATGATGCAGTATCCAGCCGCGGTGGGCAGCGAGGAATACCCACACTATGTCTGTTTCTTCATCAATGTACGAGGCAAAAGCAAATATAAAAATAGCTACAAGACCACAGAAGTTTCTGGTGCCGGAGAAAATCGTTTTGACCGAGCACAGGCTCAGAAGAATCTCAATACTGCCACCAACGTAGCTGGCGCTGCATTGGGCGCCAAGGCCGCCTATGACGTCAGCAGCAAAGCCGCTGCCAACATGGGTGGCACCAGTGGCAAGGCCAAGGCCATAGGTGTCACGGTAAGCACCATCATGGGCGGTGTTGGTGGAGCCGTGGCTGCCAACGCAGTCAGCAATTATTTTGAAGGCGACAAAACCTATCGCATTGACAGTGCCATCATGCTGGCAGTCAATGATCGCCCCAGTGTGCAGTATCAGGTAGAGTATCAGAGTCAGGACATGGGTAGTCTGGCTGGGCTGATTGCTGGCGGCACCAGCTCCATAGACAGTGGATTCCTGGATGCCGGCGGTGAGGCAGCTCGTGCAGCACTGTTAAACGTAGCCCAGATACCCAGCGGCATTGCCAGTGCCTTTGGCAGCAACTTTGACTACAAGGCCATGGCCAGTGTAGGCACTGGCACAGCCATGAACCCATTTCGTGAACAGGTTTTCCAGAATGTGCAGACTCGAACTTTTAACTTTGAATATAAATTTCTGCCCCGAGACGCAGCTGAAAGCAAGGCAGTACAGAACATCATAAAAATGTTCAAATTTCACATGCACCCCGAACTCAGTGAAGGAACTTTGTTCTACATCTATCCCAGTGAGTTCAACATAGTGTATTATTTTAAAAGCAGCGCCAACCCCTTTGTGCATAAAATTTCAACCTGTGTGTTGCAGAGCATGAATGTAGACTACGGAGGACAGGGACAGTTTACCAGCTTTGCCGACGGCAGTCCTGCAGAAATTAACATGCGTCTGCAGTTTGTAGAACTGGAAGTACTGACCAAAGAACGCATCAACGACGGATACTAATCATGTATTTCAAATCTTTTCCAACCGTACGATACAGTCTGGACAATCTACAGACCATCTTTACCATAACCGATATTTTTCGTCGTGTCAAAGCCGATCAACGCAACATACTAACCAGTGTAGCCTATGACGAATACGACATACAGGAAGGTGAGACTCCAGAGATTTTGTCGGACAGAATCTACAACAATGTCTATTATCACTGGGTCATACTAGTTACCAATGACATCATTGATCCACGCTGGGACTGGCCCATGGACAGCGATGTGTTCTATCAATACGTAGTTGCCAAATATGGACAGAGCAACATAGGTGCTGTACACCACTATGTAAACACTGATGGCGACATAGTACACAGCAGCTATGCTGGTCCCAAGACTGCGGTCAGTAACTATGAATATGAAGAAAGCATCAATGAAGCCAAGCGTCGCATCAAAGTGGTTAAACCACAGTATCTCGCAGCGTTTGTGAAAAACTTTGAAAGGGCCATGAATCTTGGATAATCAGGGAGTACAGACCGCTGGTGATGTAAACATAGAAGAATGTTTAATCATTACACCAGAAGGCCGTGAAGTAGATGTTCGTCAGTACATTGGCGAACTCAATGTCTATGAAGACATGTTTAGACCCGGCATGTATGGCAATGTGCTAATGATCGATGCTGGTAACCTGGCCGCCAAACTTCCCATAGTCGGCGAAGAGTATATACGCATAAAATTCACCACACCCAGCCTCAAGTCCAGCATACACAAACAGTTCAAGGTCTACAAAATCAGTGACAAACGCATGCTCAGTGATACCAACAAACAGAGCTACATTGTGCATTTTATCAGCACTGAAATTTTTCTGGACCTGTCGCAGCCAGTATGGGGAGCCTTTGGTGGTCAGGATCAACCCGCGGGCGGCATTGCCGACAACATCTATAACCAATACCTGGCTACACCCCGTCTGGGCGAAGGTAGTGCTCCTACTCGGCTCATCCAGATAGGTGCTGCGGCCAGTAAATTGTCGTTTATTAGCCCAGGGTGGAGTGCGGTACACTGCATGCAGTTTGTGGCCAGCAAGGCCGTGGCACTGGGACGAAAATCGCCCAGCTTTTTATTCTGGGAAAGCAACAAAGCCTGGTATTTTGCCAACATCGAAGCGCTGATTGACAACACCATAAAATCCGGCGGCATATTCTGTGATTATATCTACATGGCCAACAACCTATCAGGTAGTCGCAGTTCGGGTGCACAGGTCGAAGGATCTTCAGTAGAGGTTCCCTACAGCAAAGACATCGATCAGGAATTTAAAAAGGTTGAAGATTTTGAAGTGGTAGAAAGTTTCAATTATTTGAAAAACATGCAGAACGGTTATTTTGCCAATCGTGTCATGACCATGGATCTGCTGGAAAAGGAATTTAAAATATTCAACTATACTCACATCGATCGTTACAATGACTATGTACACCTGGAAAACATAGGTGGGTTGACTGACGTGGCTCCTTTCAGACCCGATACGCTGACAGGTCAATATCTACAGATCTATCCACAGCACAAAAAAATGCTGGTGGAAGCTGCCGGCGAAACGGATTCAGCGACATTGCCGCACTACGGCATCGAAGAGGTAATGCCGCGTCGCGTAAGTGTGGTGCAGGAGCTTAGCAACTTCAAGATTGTTTTGACCGTGCCAGGACGCACCGACAATGAAGTAGGCAACATCATTTATTTCAGCTACCCTGACAGCAGCCCCAGAGATCAGACCGACAAAGCCGGTGAGTTTGAGGATGCCTATTATTCAGGATACTACCTCATAACTGCTATACGACACAAGGTTACCCTGCAGAAGCACATGATGATCATGGAGGCAGTCAAGGACAGTTATCGCAAGGGCAAGATATGAAATATGCAAATTACTATGCTGCCGATGGCTTCTACTGGTGGATTGGTGTGGTGGAAGACCGCGAAGACCCAGAAAAACTGGGACGTGTTCGCGCACGCATCATTGGATACCACATTGACAACAAAGCTTTGTTGCCTACCAAGAAGCTACCCTGGGCTATACCCATACAACCCATAACCAGCGCAGCCACCAGCGGTGTAGGCAGTGCTCCGCTGGGACCAGTGCCTGGCACCTGGGTAGTGGGATTCTTCATGGATGGCAAAGAATGTCAGCAGCCCATGATTTTTGGCACCATAGCTGGCAAACCCGGCGACAGTGAAGAGGCGTCGGGCATTGCTCCCACTGAAGGAACATTTAGTAAATGCGGCATCGAAGGTGGTACTGGTCCAGGCGTATTGACCGATGGCAAGGGCAATCCTGTGCTGGACGGCAAAGGCAATCCAGTACAGGCTGGCGAAGTCAAAGCCGCTCCACCGCCCAAGAATCAGAAAGTCAACGACAACATAATTTTGGTGATCAAGGCCTGCATCAAGCAGGGCATACGCGATCCGCTCATACTGGCTGGCATAGCCGGCAACATCATCAAGGAGTGCGGTGGCAAGTGCCAGAGCGAATTTGGCTATGGCGGCACCAAGGCACCCAGACTGCGCGAACTGTTCAGCAGTCGGGTTAAACAGTTCAGCGATGGTGAGCTAGAAGACCTGGCTCGCAACAACGTCGCCTTTTTTGACTACATCTATGGATACAAGAGCGGCTCCACAGGCAAGTCATTTCAACATGATCAGCCCGGCGATGGCTGGAACTATCGTGGGCGCGGTTTTATTCAACACACAGGCAAGGGCCAGTATCGCAACATGAGTCAGGCTCTGTATGGCGATCAGCGTTTAATCACCAATCCTGACCTGTTGAATCAGCCCGAGGGCGCAGCCGATGGCACAGCCTGGTTCTTTACCAAGAGCTCGGCGCCGGGTGCGGCCAGCAGAACACTGGCCGCCAAGGGCATCACATTGCCACCCAAGAATCAATACGAAGCCGATGTCTGGACCACCACGGTGGTGGCTGGCGGTGGTATAGATATACGAGACAAGAAAAGCAAGGATGGCCCCATTGGTGAAAAGATTTTAACCAGAGTTCGAGAAAACAGTGCCAACTGGACTCCAGGCACACCAGGCGGTGACAAAATTGCCGAGTTGCTCAAGAGCAACGGTGTCAAATCCGAACCAGCCAAGACTGACCCCAGCAAAAAACCGCCAGAAACGAAAAAAGATACTGCGGGTCCATTGAACCCACCGGGCGCTGGCAATCCTCCGCCGTTTGCCGATCCCAGTGGTACCTATCCAGATTGCGGTTATCAGGGCAGCCCCGACACCAATAAATTGGCACAGGGCAATGTTGGACAACAGGCACGTAAACAGAATGGAATTTAACTGAGGAAATTATGAGCGATTTTAAAGCATTGGAAAAAACCATACTCAAAGGCACGGTGGTAGAGCGTCGCTGGTCCACCCTGGAAAAAGACATACCCGTGGCCAATGGCAAACCAGTCTGGAAAGAACCCGAACCAGCCTACAACGCCAAGTATCCCTATAACAAGGTCACAGAAAGTGAAGCTGGTCATGTCATGGAGGTCGATGACACACCCGGCGGTGAACGCCTGCATGTATCACATGTTGCGGGAACCTACATGGAGATTGACAAGACTGGCACCATGCGCCGCAAGGTTGTGGGCGACAACTATGAAATCATAGTACGCAACAACAATGTCTACATCAAGGGCAACTGCAATGTCACGGTCGAGGGTGCTTATAACCTCATGGTCAAGGACACCTGTGACATTGAAATCGCCGGCGCCACTCGTGTGGTGATCAAAGACGATGTCAATGTTCAGATCAGTGGCGATGCCACAGTCAATGTCAAGGGCGATCTCAATGCCAGTGCCAAGAACATTAGCCTGCAGGCCGAACAGAATGTCAGCATCAAGGCAGGCAAGAGCCTGAGTCTGGCCGCGGGTGCCAATCTGACAGCTCAGGCTGGCGCCAGCATGAAACTCAACGCCGGCACCATGAGCCTGGATGCCGGCAACATATCGCTGAACAGCGGAGGAGCTCTGGGTGGCATAGCCGGCGCACTGGGTGGCGGAGCATTGTCTGGTGCTCTGGGACCTGCGGTTGGTGGACTTACTGGATTCAGTGGACTGGCAGACCTGGCCGGTGTTGCGGATCTCAGCACACTGGGTCAGCTCAGCAGTCTCAATGTAGGCAGTCTGAACAGTCTGGCTGGTTTTGATGTGGGCGCACTGGGTGCAGCCACGGGATTGAAAATTGGCAGTCTGGGCGATCTGGCTCAGATCAATCCCAGCTCCATCAGCATGGGCAGCATACAGGGACTGGTGGGATTGAACAACACCGATCTGGGCAAGTTGGCCACAGCGGCCAACCTCGATGTTTCTGCCATAGGCGGTGTGCAGAATCTTAACCTCAACAGCTTTGATGGATTCAATCTCACCAAACTGGGCGCCGATGCCGGCGTCAATGTTACTAAACTTACCAGTTTAGTGGGTGTCAAAGAGCTGGCCAATGTCAGCAATTTGAGCAACGTTGGCAATCAGCTGGGACTAAACAACATACTGGGACGCACTGGCCTGGGCAGTCAAAACACTGGCCTGGGATCAACCTTCAAGAATCTAAGTCTGCCCAGTCTGAACCTAGCCAACATAGCCAGCTACAGTCCCAGTGCATTGACCGGCGGTAGCAATTTCAACAACATAGCTGTGCAGAATGGTCTGTATAGCCAGGCTAGTTTGTCACAGGGCAATGGTCTGGTCAAGAATGCCAGTGGCAGCATACTAAGTAGTCTGAAATTACCGCCAGCCGTAAACAATGCACTGGGCAACAAAGCTCTGGATGTCACCAGTCTGGGCCGTCAGGTCAGTCAGCTGGGCACCAAACTGGGTGGGCTAGGCATAGTAACCAATCTGCTGCGCGGCACTACCAACACTGGAGTACGCTATGACTTCGCTCCCAGCACGGCCAACATTGCTGGGCGTCCTGTGGTCAACGAGTTTGCCAACTATACCGATTTCCCCGAGACGCTGCGACTAAGCCAGTACTACACACTGGGTGATGTAACCAGTCGTGTCAGCGAACCCGCTCTGCAGGACACACTGACAGCACAGAATGGCATGACTGAAAATCAGATTGCTCATAATCTCAAGGCGCTGGCTGTCAATGTGCTGGATCCTATACGCGCTCAATACAGCAATGTTGAAATACTCAGCGGGTTCCAGACCAGCAATTCAGCCGACAATTGCTGCACTCGTGGACGCGGTGCCAGACTGGTCTTTCCTGGCACCAGAAAGAATCAATACTACAACATAGCCAGTTGGATTAAAACCAACGTACCCTATGACCAGCTGATATTGAACTACAAAACCACGGGCGACGGTGAGCCCTGGATCTATGTCAGCTACAATCAGGATGGTAATCGTGCCATAACTGCGCCCGACAAGATCATGACCAACATGAACAATGTCAAGGCCATGGATGGTCTGGTAGACCTCAGCGGTGAATAATGGCCAATAGTGTGACCGTAGGTGCCACCACCTATCAGCTGGATTTTCCAGCTGGGGATGGCAATGGGTTGAATTTTATATTCAACGCTCTGAATCCCGACGATTTGGAGACTGAATATCATTTTACCGATTTTAACTATACTGTGGGAATAAAACGCACCGTTCCTGTTACAGGAACTCTGGAAGATGTCAATGCACGCGTCAACGTGGTGTCTTTCAAGGTTAGTTATTTGGACACTACCTTTGCTGGCGGTACACCTACCAGCAGTGCTGTTATCTGGGTCACAGGCAATACCACTGTCGGGCCGGCCACTTTGACGCTAGCCGGTCAGCATCAAGGCGTGTTTCAGCGCAATCAATGGCATGCACGCAACGCTGAATTTGACTTTACCAGACAATACAACAGCGATGATCCTCAGGATGAATTTCGTAACTTCTATGAGGTGGATCGCAAATTCATCACCATAGGAAAAAGCCGAGCCGAGATACGTGAAAAATTGCCCGCGGGTTACTATGCTGGGTTTAAATTTACACCGGATCGTACTGTCAGCACCAGCATTACCTGGACTATACGACTCACACTTACCGGCGGTGCACAGAATACCAGTCTGACTTTTACGGGAATTAGCCAGACTGTGCGCAACGATTGGAGCAAATTCCTCAAGGAAATACGCGAGTTCGTCTACGAGGGCAAGGAAGAGGGGCTGGGCGTTACCAAATACAATCAGGGCGGCGACGAAGTACAGCTCAGCAATCCAGTGTTTACGGTAACTAATCGCAGTACTCCTGGCAGTGGAGCACTGATCACAGTAAACACAGGACAGGAACATCTTCTCTTTGTTGGGAATCAGGTACAGGTAGCCATAACCAGCACAGCCACCAATCATGCCCTGGCGCAGGGAACCTTCAATGTCATTGAAATACCCACCGCCACCAGCCTGGTCTACGAATGCACCAGCACTGGTACCATCAACACCACCAGCAGTTTGCTGGGCAGCATCAAGGGTTATCGCAGCTCGGCTCGCATAACCCTGCCGAAATTCTAAGGAGAACATCATGGCAGCAGCAGCCAGACTCGGAGATATTTGCAGCGGACATGGATGTTTTCCGCCGCGCTCGGGCACCAGTGCCAGCCCCAACGTATTCATCAACGGTCGACCGGCGCATCGTGCTGGCGACGGTTGGAATCTTCATTGCTGTCCGAAAAAAGGATGTCATCCTGGCGTGGTCAGCGGTGGCAGCAGTTCAGTGTTCATCAACGGTCTGCCCGCAGCGCGCATCGGCGACAGCGTGGGCTGTGGTAGTGTCATAGCCATGGGCAGCAGCAACGTGTTCATTGGTGGATAAATAACGATATGTCACGAGCATCTATTACCTTTTCTGATCTAGACGCAGGGTTTGCGCTTAACCCCCGTACCCGCGATGTGGCTCGACGCATTGACGACGCAGCCATCAAGGGTGCACTGCGCAATCTCATACATACACGTCATTATGAACGGCCCTTTGCTCCCGAGCTAGGATGTCAGATCCACAGCATGTTGTTTGAAAATGCCGATCCACTGACACTGTTGGTGGCTGAACGCACCATACGAGATGTGATACAGAAATTTGAGCCCAGAGTAGATTTACTGGAAGTCAGTGTGCGTGGCACCGATGCCAATGATCTAACCATCAATGTAGTGTACAAGATCCGCAACACAGATCAGGTGTCGGAATTCACCACCCAATTTACCCGAGTACGATAATGGCCAACATACGCGTAACCGAATTAGACTTCGACGAAATCAAAGACAACCTGCGTGAATATCTAAGATCGCAGACTGCCTTTACTGACTATGATTTTGAAGGCAGCAACCTCAGTGTGCTCATGGACCTGCTGGCCTACAATACCCACTACAATGCCGTGCTGGCCAACATGGTCAGCAATGAAATGTTTCTGGACAGTGCCATCAAACGCAGCAGTGTGGCCAGCCTGGCCAAGCATCTGCGTTATACTCCGCGCAGCACTCGCAGTGCTCGAGCCAAAATACGCATTGTTTTGCAGAATGTTCCAGGCAATCCCATATTTGTCAACCTTGATCCATTTACTCTGTTCAGCACCAACATCGACGGACAGGCCTCTGAGTTCTACAATCGCAACGCCTATACTACCACGCCCGTTGCTGGTGTTTATACCTTTGAGGAAGTCGAACTATTTCAGGGACGAAAACTAGATTTCTTTTATACTGTACAGGCCGGTGCCTCAGCCGCCACTAAGTATGTCATTCCCAATCAAAACGTTGACACACTGACTCTGCGTGTGCAGGTTACTCACAACAGCGATGGCACAGTCAACACCTATACACTGATGAACGACATTACCGAGGTCAATAGCACCAGCCTGGTATATTATCTGGAAGAGAACACCAGTGGACAATATCAGATTAACTTTGGTGATGGTGTGCTGGGACGCGCGCTGCAGGCCGGTGATATCATCAGCATAGAATATCTGGTCAGCGATGGAGTTGCTGGCAACATCAGCAATAACATAACGCCAATCTGGAGTTTCAACAGCATAGCCGGAGAAACCGAACAAAACCGCAGTGCTACTACACTCAGCAAACCCCAGGGCGGCGCCGCAGCCGAAGATGTTGACAGCATTAGATTCAACAGTATACGTCGTTATACCACGCAGGGTCGTGCCGTTACTGCCACGGATTATGCTGCGTTGATCAGTGCTGAATTGCCCAGTGCACAGAGTGTCAACATCTGGGGAGGTGAGAACAGCATACCACCAAAATACGGCACAGTGTTTATCAGCATCAAACCCCGCACAGGTTATGTGTTGACCGATGTGGACAAAGACCACATCATCAACAATGTTCTGAAACCTCGTGCGTTGGTAACCACCACACACGAATTCATTGATCCAGTCTATACCTATGTCAGCCCCTACATTGTAGCTACCTATGATCCAGCCCGCACCAACAAGTCTGCGGCTGCACTGACTACACAGATGAACACCCTGTTGAATCAGTTCTTTGAAACCAATCTACAGCAGTTCAATGCGGCTTTTTATTCTAGCCAGCTCAGTGAGCAGCTCATGGACATCGACGATGCCATAGTTAGTGTAAATTTAATTACCACTCTGCAGAAACGTCTGAGCATAGCCGCAGGTCGAGAATTCAGTGGTAAATTGTACTGGCCAGCCAAAATACACCCTGGTGAAATGCGCAGCAACTTCTGGGTCTGGGTTGACCCCAACAATGCCGAAGTTCATACACTGACGCTGCGAGATTTTCCTGACACCATGCCTCCCGACGAAAACGGCACAGGAACTCTGCGTGCCGTGGATGCCATCAGTGGCGAAACCATAATTGGCAACATAGGATCCATAAACTATGCCACGGGCGAAATGAGCATTATTGCCCTGCCAGTAACTGGCTACATAGGCATAGCCTCCGACATCAGAATACGAGCTGAAATCCAGGATAATTCGCAGGACATAGTTCCTGGCTACAACGAAATACTGACCCAGGATGACACCATAGCCGATGTTGTTTCTAATCAAGTCAATGGTATAACCATTGGTGCCAAGACTCTGCGCACATGACAACCAACAACAAACTAGGTCTGCTGTTAGACAAACAGATCCCTGACTATGTTCAGGAGTATTATCCGCTGTTTGTTGTTTTCCTTAGCAAGTATTTTGAGTGGCTAGACACTGGTGGTAACCCCCAGGCCGTGCTGCAGGATCTGCAGCTCTACCGTGACATCGACACCACCAACAGCAGTCTAACCACAAAATTCTATGCTACATATTTGCCCAATCTGCCGCAGACCTACTATGCCGATCCTGCGCTGCTGATCAAATACTTTCGTGACTTCTATGAAACCAAGGGCAGCGAACGCAGCTTTAAATTTTTCTTCAAGGCATTTTTCAACGACGACATTGAAATTCGTCGTCCCAGAGAAACAGTGTTTAGACTCAGCG
>Ga0129333_10000355_pt1 | contig 35534 bp, 56 predicted proteins | sample CPB6_08_DNA_FD_94474 | JGI IMG/M metagenome (GOLD analysis project Ga0129333, IMG submission 94474) | Freshwater to marine salinity gradient microbial communities from Chesapeake Bay, USA - CPBay_Sum_0.6_0.8_DNA | ecosystem: Environmental > Aquatic > Marine > Coastal | place: USA: Chesapeake... | reverse complement strand
TGTGTTCATCCGGATCGAGATCGCCTTCCCAGGTTGAACGAAGGTAAACGATGAGATCTCCTGGTTTCATGCATGAACCAACCAATCATGGTGGCAAAGGTAGATCTCACCGTGGCAGGTGAGCAACTTCGCTTGCCTCCCGAACACGGGATCCTTGAATTCTCCCAGGTAGATCGATAGGATGTTCTCACGCCCGAACCCACGAGATAACACGAGATCACCAGGTTTCACAGCTCCCTCAGATGAGCGAAGTGAAGGTTTATGATCTTACTAGAGGTGAGAAGGACCCGAGCGAGCACACCATGATGAGGATCACGAAACTCTCCCAGGTAGATAGCAAATGATGATCCTCCACCGCCTAAAAGATGTTCATTCACACGAATGAGGTCACCACGTTTCATGAATAACCTCGTAGTGGTTCTCGATTACTTCGCACGGAACTAACTCATCCGAATTCATGTAATCGCTCCAAAAGATGGTGTACGCGTTTCCTTTTATGTCTTGCTGAACACTGAGGATAATTCCTGCAAACGCATAGACCTCAGGATCCTCATCGGTCTTTCTTAGCGATCGTTTGTATATGATCACATCCCCGACTTTCACACCTCTTCGTCTCCGCCGAACATGTTGAGATGCGGATCAGAAAGATGCTCTTCTCGAAGCGGAAAACCCTTGAAATTTCTCTCATACCAATCCATCCACACGATGAACCACCGAGTGATCTCCTCGTCAGGACCGATGAACAACCAGCTGGCACACCATTCATCACTCCTCCACCTCCAGAACTCGATGGCCTGTGCAGTGGTGAAGGTGATTCCAAAGGTATCGTAGATCACCCGCTTGATGCGTTCCACATCTTCCACGGAGTGGTACTCACTCTCGCGATAGGCCTCAAAGGAACGATTCACTTCTTCCTGTGTGTACTTCATGGGATTGATTCTAACACACGAAGGAGATTTTTACATCTGGTTGGTGGAGGAAGGCGTCCTCGATCCATCCGATGTTCCCGGCAGGTGTGAGAATCCTGCTCCAGCCTCCGGATTCCTCGAGAACGAGTGAGAGTTCATCAACTCGAATCACGCCGGACACGCCGTGGGAGTAGCGGTGGGTGTAGAGAGGTAACTCCCTGCGTTCCACCTCCGCAATGGTATCATATACCTCTCGGAACACCACGAGGGCACCGGGTTTCATCTGCGTAACGCGATCCTCCTGATGGTTCCTGTTGGCGTGGATTTCAAACCCGCGCGAGAGAAGAGAACCCTGAACATTCCCTCTTTCCACGAACCACCCAGTACGATGCCAACATCCTCGATAATGAGAGATAGATCGTTATCATCGTAATCGTGTGAGTACTTCACAACGAGATCACCGAGGGTCAATCAAGCACCTCGTAGAAAGATCCGTGTATCTGAGCTTGTGACCCGTCTGCCTTAAGAACGGTTATGAATTCGTAACTCTCTCCGCGCTCGTTCCGAAGTCGAGTTACGCCTAAAACTATAGCAGGCGGAGAATCACTGTCGTATAGTATGCGAACAAGCTTACCTATCTTCGGGTGAATTGTTCCATTCATATCTTTCGCTCCACAAAGAGACAATTCTTAGGTCATAATCCCAGAACTTTGTGTATCCACGTATCATTGGATCCCAACATTCTACTTCTATAGCACCGTCAGGTATTGGTTTGCGAGTTCTTAGCACAAGATAAAATCGAGTTGCACGTTCGCTCCAGGGAAAAACGTATCTTACAAGATCTCCGGTAGCGAATTTACAAATCTCGTTCAAGCGATGTCACAATCTCCACGTCATCTTCGTTGATCCAGCCTATCATACCATTTACAACAACTTTTGCTCCGTTTGCATGGTAATATCGATTATTTTCTCTCCCGTCGACAGTCTCTAAAACAATGCCAACAGCATCCATAGGAAATCTTCCTATGAGGTCTGGTAATTCACCTTCAAAATTCTCCCATGTAGAGAATAAATCTCCGCCAAAATATTGTGGCTGAACCCTGTTAGCTCTTACTAAATCACCTGGTTTCATTGTAGCCACAATAGCATTAATAGCTTACACTCCGTCAGTATTTTGCGGTCCACCGTAAGATGAAAGAAGTCGCTTGAGAGTCTTTACAATAGAACTGTAACCAACGGTAGAGATAGCTCCGCTCATAGTACCGGCAAGAACTGATCCCATCAATTCTTTCCCGAATGCCTCAGGAACAGGAACCCCAAATTTATGAATGGGAACGCCGAGAAGAGCTCCTATGCACATCGCGTGTAATGGAAATGTTATCCAGTAAATTCTCTTCCAGCCTTTGCTTAGATCGCTCGAAGTTGAAACAAATTTCTTGGAGACTTCACCGCCCATTCCAATGATCAAAGGAAGGACAAAAATAGAAACAATCCACTCATTCATAAGAGGTAATTATTCAGATACAATCGAATCTTCAACCTGGAAATCTGCAACCCAACCTCTTCTCCCGTCTTCCACGAGCACTTCTATTTGATCATTTGACGCCTCGCCAAGGCCAATGCAAACCATTTTAGTTCCGGGCGGCAACTTATCCCAAGGAAAAAGAGGCTTATCCTGATAGAGGTACACTGCACTTCGAAGAACAAAAAATGTGCCGAGTTTCACCTCTCAGCCTCCTCAAACACTCCCAGGATATCTTCGGCATCGTGTGTGGAAACATATCCGTCAGGAAATAGCAATCGCATGCCGCACTTTTTGGTATCCCAGCCAAGATAAATAGGTGTGCGAGATCGAGGCAAGATAGACGACTCTTTACCTTGCTTTGGGACTAGAAGAGCACCAATAGGGATCTGTACGGGAGGCTTCCAATCTCTCATTTCACAGTAATGCTCCAAGACGGAGCTACAGTTCCAACTCCAATGCTCCCACCAGAGTCAATACGATACTTCTCGAAAGAAGGAGAGACTGCCCAGAGAACAACGAAAGTACCCCTTCCCGCTAAGTTTGCTGAATCGATAATGATTCCCGAAGAATGAGAAGAAGACCCAGAATGACGCACTTGCGATCCAATGCAAAGAGGCTTGCCGTCAAGTGACTCAAGTTCGTAATCAAGTGCTCTAGAGGTGTTCATTCTTCGTTTTCCGGGAAGTCGCGAGGAGTAAGCACGGGTTTGTCAAGAGCAGAAAGCATCCACATGAGATCTTGCCTCAATTCTCTGACACTCTCACCGAACGGCTTCATCGGATTCTCCGTATACATCTTTGGCTTTCCTGCCTCATCGTAATATACTTCATGAATCTCGTAAGATTCATAGTCGTCAAGACTCATTACTCTGTAGTTCCAAGACATTTCAGCTTCTCCAGTTCTGACTTAGCCCACTTAAGCTCGTGCTTCTTTCTGAATCTAAAAGAAAAGCCTCCGCGCTTGAAAAGGTCAGTTTCTACGGGTAGCGGAACAAGATCTTCAAAAGAAAACCTTTTATCGACGGCATGCTCTGTCTTCGTGATTAAAACAGTGGAGTCATGCTTTCTATAAAATTCCCACCACTCATCAAATTTCTTCTCAGGACCAGACAGCACCTCAATTGTCCGATCATACCTGTCTAGTCTATCTCCGACGACGCCATGTGCACGCTGTATGTTTGTGTGTGTGCCATGAACAACTTCGCTGAGAGCTTCTTGAGAGATATGTGTTGGTCGCCACGTTTCTTCCATCATGAATCCGCTCATGGCTTCTTCAAAGGAACGTTGCACACAGATCGCTGGAATGGTGCCGCCGTCTAACAGGTGACGACAAGCAAGATAAAAATTTTGAATTCTTTCTTTTTCAAGCTCCGTAGGATTTTCACAAGGCATAGTACCATCCTACCATAGAGCGGCTAAAGATTACAATTCGTAAGATCCCAAAAGTCTACCCAGCCAACGATATGATTGACAAGGATTTTACAGCTTGAACCACGATAGATTTCAAGCACGATCCCTAACGATCCTATGGGAACATATCCGGCAGGATCTTCATCCTTTAGCGCAAGAACAGGGTCAGTCCACAGATATACTCCCATCATTCTCGGAGAACCCTTTAAACGTACTAGTTCTCCGATTTTGTAAGAATATTCTGTTCTATCATCCAGTTCCACGCTACACCCATCCATCTATTATAACCAAGTATGGACGAATGCACACCGTCTCCACCCAAAGGTCTCTCAAATTTTTCAGATTCAAAGAAATTTATTGTTGATCTCTTTATAATTTCTCTCACATCTGAAATATGGGGAATTCTTTTACGAGAGATGTCAGGAGGCCCCAGCCAGACAATAACGGCGCCTGAATCCTCAATGATTTTTGAAAACTCTCTGTAGATGGTCGGGTGCTGCCTTACCTTGTCGTAGATGATTGCGTCGTTTGTACCAAGGGAGACAACAACTAACTCAGGTCGATTTTTCTCTAGATCACTCTTGATCCACTTCATCCACTGAAAAATTGATGTTCCTACAACAACATGACTCACAGGAATGTATCCGTCTCTCCTCGCTAGCGAGATAAATTTAGACTCCATGCCTACTGCGAGTGAATCTCCCAGCAGCATGACCGTCGCTCCTTGAGTTATCAAAGGGAAGGCTTCAGATCCGCACTCTATTTCATCACTTTCTTCATGGAGAACTTGCGGAACCATCTCTTGATTTGCAGGCGTGGGCTTGCTAACACAAGAAATTAGAGAAAATACTGTTAGGAAAATTCCAATCTTAGTCACATTAAGAAACATACAATATATTTGACAATTTTTCAATCATCTCTCCGCAACATAGTTATGATTATCGTATGTCAATCTTCAAGGAACACAGAACAAACGCTGATCGAGTTGCATCTGACCGCCGCCGTCACAAAGAGAAGATAGACAAGGCAATCAGAGAAGGAATTCACCACATAGTCGCAGATGAATCAATCATCGGGCAGAACGGCAAGCAAAAATTTAGAATACCTGTCAGAGGCATCAAAGAACACAAGTTTGTCTATGGAGATAACGGGAAGCAGGTTGGATCAGCACCTGGTCGTGACGTCTCTAGGGGACAAAAAATAGGCGGGAAAGACAGGGGTAAGCCTCAAAGACCCGACAAGCCTGGCAACGAATCAGGGGAAGAATACTACGATGTCGAGATGGACCTCGGCGAATTGGCAGAGTATCTCTTTGCAGATTTAGGTCTCCCAGATCTACAACGCAAGCAACTCACTAATATTTCTGCTCATAAGCTTAAGAGAAACGGCTACAGACCGCAAGGAATCATACCCCGTCTAGACAGGAAGAAGTCTGCAATCGCTAGAATCAAGAGAATGAAGGCTGCAGGTTTTGACCCGGACAAGGCTGAAGAAGGCGAGACATTTCCTTTTCACGAAGACGATCTCAAGTATCGTCATTACAAGCTAAAGGACGAGCCTTGCACAAATGCCGTCGTGTTCTTTGTTATGGACGTGTCGGGCTCGATGGATCAAAACAAGAAGTTTCTCGCAAGGTCTTTCTGCTTCCTGCTATATCAATTCTTGAGATCAAAATACGAAAATATTGAAGTTGTGTTCGTGACTCATGACGTAGATGCGAAAGAAGTAAACGAGCAAGACTTTTTTACGAAGGGAACATATGGTGGCACGGCTGCATCATCGGGATTATCGATGGTAAATGAAATTATTTCTGAAAGATTCCATCCTTCTGCATGGAATCTTTATGCTGTCCACCTGTCAGACGGTGACAATTACGACTCTGACAACGGTAAGTACCTTGAAGAACATGCCAAGCTGGAGTCAATGGTGCAACTTTTTGGCTATGTAGAACTAGAACCAGAAAAAAGCTACATGGAAGAAAATAAGCTTTCAAAGGTTTTGCTGCCCAGAATAAGAGAGAATTCCCGCTGCGTAACGATCAAATCAAAAGACGATGTGTGGCCAGCATTTAGAGAATTACTTAACGCGTCGAAGGGAGAAAAGTGATGGACTACAATCTTTCAGATTTGCAGGAGTGGGACGAAAAGATCTGTGCTATCGCAAAGAAGCACGGCCTCGATTGGTTCGAAATCGAATATGAGTTCATCGATTACTATTCGATGATCGGTGCAATGGCCTTCCACGGATTACCCTCTCACTTTAATCACTGGAGTTTTGGTAAGTCCTTTGAGCGTACTCACCACTCATACAATGCTGGGCAAGAGGGATTGCCTTATGAGCTTATCATCAACTCGAATCCGTCGCTCGCATACATGATGAGAGAGAATCCTCTTCCCTTACAGATCCTTATCATGGCTCACTGCGTTGGTCACTCAGACTTCTTTAAGAATAACAGGACGTTCAAGGGGACACGACCGGACACAATCGTGGGTAGATCGAGAGCAGCGAAGAAAAGAATTCAAGGATACGTCGAGGATCCCACGATTGGCATAGATTTGGTTGAGCAAACCATTGATTCATGCCACGCTGTCCAATTCCAGATACAGCGCCCTGGCTGGATTCGCAGATCCCGCAAAGAAATTATCGAGCATCACAAAGAGCGGCTAAAGGAAGATCCTGATGCTGACTGGCTTGATCCTACTCATAATCCGCTAGAACCAGATTATGACATTCTTGGATTTATCTCAGAAAATGCAAGAATCCCAGACTGGAAGCGGGACATTATAGAGGTTTGCCGAGATGAAGGTAAGTATTTCTGGCCACAGATACAGACGAAGATCATGAACGAGGGCTGGGCCAGCTACTGGCACTATACTATTCTTCATGAACTAGATCTCCCACCAGAATATCATCTTGCTTTTATCAAGTCTCACAACCAAGTTATTCGTCCTCACATAGGCGGTATTAATCCATACCATCTTGGTTTTCATTTGTTTCAAAGAATTAAAGAGCGTCATGGTGTAGATGAGATGTTCATAGCAAGAGAGGTTCACCACGACGCCGCCTTTATTAGGCAGTATCTGACACAGGAAGATTGTGAAGAGCTCAATCTTTTCTCATATTCCCGCAAAAAGAATGAAGACGTATCAGTTGACGATGTCTCAGACGAAGAAGGCTGGGAATATGTCAAAAAAGACCTTGTATCACAGGTTGGCGGAGGAAGTATCCCGGTGCTATATGTTCTTGACGTTCGAAAGGACGGATCGATGGCGCTTGGTCATGAGCATGACGGGAGAGACTTAGACGTGAAAGAATTGAAGGCAACACTTCAGCACGTTAAAAATTTGTGGGAATACGATGTCAATTTAGACACAATTATTGATGGAAAATATATGAAGTTTTAATTTGTGAATTATAATAGACCCATGAGGAAACTGAGATGAGCGTAAAGAACACACTTTTAAAAAAGATCACAGAAGCACGTACCAAATCAGAAAAGGAAAAGAAATTCTCCGGAACTTTAATGGATTACGTGGAGTTGGTGGAGAAAGATCCTTCTATCGTTAAGACGGCGCATCAGAGACTCTATGACGCTCTCTCTGAACATGGCTCTTATGTGATGCCGGACTCAGATCCGCGCAAGTTCAAGATCTTCGACGGAGAGAACATCAAAATCCACAAGTACTTCGAGGGTGAGTTCTTCGGCATGGAGAAGGTACTCGCCAAGGTGATGAACTTCCTCGATTCGGCCGCCCATCGTGGTGAGGAGTCCCGTCAAGTTCTTCTCTTCATGGGACCTGTCGGAGCAGGCAAGTCGGCTCTCACGGAGCATATTAAACGTGCGCTGGAGGGGAAGAAGTACTATCACTTGAAGGGAGATCCTCACCGAGGCGAACCGCTTCAGCTTATTCCACGATCTCTCCGCGGTGATTTTGAGAAAGCCCTTGACGTTAAAATAGAGGGAGATATATCTCCTGTTGCTCGCCACAAGCTGCTTAACGAACTCGGGGGGAAATATGAAAACTTCGAAGTAGAGGAGTCATCCTTCTCACAACGCGCTCGACGCGGTGTCGGTGTGGTTCCTCCGATGGATGCTAACTCCCAGGACGTCAGCGTGCTCGTGGGCTCAGTGGACATCTCCAAGTTGGACAAGTACGCTGAAGATGATCCGCGTGCCCTCTCGCTCAACGGCGCATTCAATGTTGGTAACCGCGGAATTGTAGAGCTCGTCGAGGTGTTCAAGAACGAGATCGAGTTCCTCCATACGATTATCACGGCTACACAGGAGAAGCGTGTTCCTTCACCTGGCAAGTCGGACATGTTGCACTTTGATGGCGTGATCATCGCTCACTGTAACGAAGCAGAATGGAACAGATTCCAGAGCGAACACACTAACGAAGCAATCCTCGATCGTATTGTGAAGATCTCAGTTCCCTACTGTCTCGAATTAAATCAAGAAGTCAAGATCTACGAGAAGATGCTCTCTAAATCAGACTTCAAGCATCATATAGCTCCTCACACTCTCAAGGTGGCCTCGATGTTCTCGGTCATGTCGCGCCTCAAGCCATCGGCCAAGTGTGACCCCCTCACAAAGATGAAGATCTACAACGGCGAGGAAGTCCTAGAGAAGGGTCGTGTTAAGAAGGTGGACATCAAGGACCTTCGCGAGGAAGCAAAGCACGAGGGCATGGATGGAATCTCCACCCGCTTCGTGACGAAGTCCATCGACCACGCCCTCTCCAACTCCGAGAAGAACATCGTCACTCCCATATCCGTGATGGACTCGCTCACCAAGATGGTGAAGGAACAGATCACAGATGAGGCATTCAAGAAGACATGCCTCGAACTCCTCCAGAAGACGGTCCGCGATGAGTATCTCAAGATCCTAGAAACAGAAATTGCCAAGGCCTTTGTCACAGCATACGAAGAACAGGCGCAGTCTCTCTTCAACTCCTACCTCGACAACGCAGAAGCCTATGTCACGCGCGCCAAGGTGAAGGACAAGGTCACGAAGGAGGAACGCCTTCCAGACGAGGAGTTCATGAAGTCGATCGAAGAGAACATCGGCATCGCAGGTTCCGCCAAGGACGGTTTCCGTGGAGACGTGACCGCCTATATGTTCGCGAAGATGCGCAGAGGCGACAAGGTAGACTACAAGGCCTATGAGCCTCTCCGTGAGGCCATCGAGACCTACCTCATCAACTCCGTCAAGTCCTTCGCTCGCATCGTGACGAAGTCCAAGTCACGTGACAAGGAACAGCAGGAGAAGTACTCGGAGATGGTCACGACAATGTGTAAGGACTACGGTTACACTCCGGAATCTGCTGAAGAGATCCTGGCATTTGCTGCGAACAATTTGTGGAGAGATTCGTAATCAATCTCTAAAAACAAGAAAGGCTCCGAGAGATCGGAGCCTTTTTAGTATCAACCGAACGAATATTCTACATCGATCTTCAACTTCAGATCCGGGACTCGCAGGTGGTTGGCAAGGCCGTGAGACTGAGCCTCCGTGGCATCGAGGTACCAATCCGCATGGGACCGCTCGTGGATCAACTTGAGGAAATAATCTTCCTCCTTGCCGCAGTTGGTAGCCATCTCCCGGTAGAGCCATTGGTTCAATCGATCCGATTCCTTGGCGTCCGCCTTGATCTCTTCCACCTTACCGTGAGCTCCCGTGGAAACATCGTGGATCATGATGGTGGCGTGCTTGTCCATGTACCGGTGGCCGAATGCGCCGAAGGAGAAGAGGAGGGCTCCGCAGCTCATCGCCTTGCCCTGAACGATCGTGGCCACCGGAATCTTGGAGGACTTGATGTTGGCCACCATAGAGAGGAGGGAGTACACCTGCCCACCGTAGGAATCGATAACCACGGGAACGATGGGCTGACCTGTGTTCTGTGCCTCGCTCATCGCATCAGAGAACTTCTTGGCTGATTCCTCATCGAACTTATTAACCCTGATGACAATTGGTGGCTTGCGTAATTCAACCTCACCAATAAGCTTAGAAATATCTCTCAATACGTTCATGTGTGTTTCTTTCTCCAGTTATAGTATTTTACGAGCGAATGATCTTTTGGACAATTTGAAGGTAACATTCCCTTCACGAAGATCTCCCAGGCTGCTGCAGCATACTCACCGATACCCGGAAGGTCACGCGCGTGCTCCCAGTTTGACGCCAGATAATGTTGTGACATTTTTATTAGATTACTGGCACGTCTATTTCCAAAGCCTAATCTGGATATAACCTGGGACAACTCTCTGTGTTCTGCAGTCGCCATTGAAGCTGCATTCGGGTACTTGAAAAAGAGGTGTGGAATCACCTTTTCCATTGCCTTTCTTGTAGTGCAATTAAGGAGCATGCATGCGACTAAAATCTTCCATTCATCCGGCCAAAGGTCTTCTTGAATGAGAGAATAAGGCGAGCGCGGAGGGATCATTTAAGATATTTTCGAGGAGTGTAGATAAATTGTGTCTGAAAATTCGAAGTTAGATCACAAAGAGTTCTCTCAAATTGAACGGCCACCTTTTTGTCATAGACAAATTTTCTTCTGTGCCACTTCCACTTTATAGAATCAAAATCTAAATTTGCATTGAAGACTAGCGTTCCTGCATCTTCGTAAGAAAATTCCTCATACTGCTCTTTTGTTGCAAATCTAAATGACTCAACAAGCTGATTAAATCCTGCGTATTCACATAGGATTGGCTGTTGCTTTTGTCCTGCGCTTCTCTTTGTTATTTCAGCGGTCACGGGCTTCTGTGACAATGCATGAGAACCAATTACTGAAGGCCGTGCGCCCAGAAAATTTTCACCACTGTTTGCTGCAATATATTTTCCACCACCTTGAATGAATCTGTCATAGACACCAGAGAATCTCATTGAATTTATGAGATCTCCACTTCCGCAAGACTTCAAGACGGGACTTTCATTTTTCATGTCTAGAAGATTGTCCGGTCTCAGACAAAACGTTTCGTAATTTAGAATAATAGATGCTTTGCTGCCAACGGAGTCACAAATTCTTTTGACTTCTTTTTCAAGTGGTGCTTTCGTTAAAACCCATACCTCTTTAACCCAGGAAAGTCTCATTAACTGCAGCTCCAGACGACAACTAGACTCACCTTGGTCTCTCACGAGTGAAGATTCATCACAGATGATGCAATGAGCAGCTTCTCCGCTAGTGAGAATTTCTTTGCCTCTCCAGAAAGCTTCTGAAGATATTTCTTCAATATTTACAATAACGCCGGGGTCTGCTTCTTCAGAAATAAAAACTGTAAGATCTCTTGGATTTGTTATCAAATCCACCATGTCTCCTACTTCAAGACCACCCTCTCTGTTAACTCTCTCAAGAGTCTCTAGGGAGAGTCTTTCAAGTTGCTGATACAGCTCAGAGAGAAATCCAGGAGATGATTTCATGTCATTTATCTTAAACCACAAAGTCAAGAATTTATAATGTTAAAATGTCTCCCGGTATGCAGTCAAGAACCTTCTTGAAGGATTCACCATACTGGGACCTCAGAATAACTTTTGGATCTTCCCATTTTGCTATTCCTTCCTCTGAAGATCTTAGACTGCCCGAAAACTTTGTCACCCTATAGAAATAAACGGTTTTGTTACCAGAAGTATCTTTGCAAAGAGGTATCAAGTTATGAGCAACTAAGCCCGTCTCTTCTTTGAGTTCTCTTACGGCTGCTTCGTCTGGTTTTTCGCCTGGTTCGATTCCGCCGCCCGGCATATTCATGTTCTGTTGATCTTTTCCCCGAGAAACAGCAAGTACTTTTCCTCCCTGCGTAACAAGAACTATGGCGGCGCCAGGTGTTGCAAGCGCTTCCTCTTCTTCTACATCTTTCCGCAAAGATCCCCCGACTCTCTTTACAAGAAAGCCGGACCTGGTATTTCCAGGAGCATCAAACCTTCGGAGGCCAGACATTTTGTAGTCTCCGGCTACTTCTTCCAGATTATTCTGTGAATTCTTTATGGATTCGAAGAATTTCTTCTTAAGAAGTCTTGACAATCCTTTTCTTGCAAGTTTTTTATCGTAATTAACTCTGCTTAAGACGGAAGGATAAATTTCACTTGAATATTCTGCTATCTTCTTCTTGATGTGGGGGTCAACTTTCCAGTCGTTCATGTCCTCCACATGAGAAATCCAAGCATCGACAAGAAATTCTATCTCCTCGGAATCATCGTTAAAAAATTTCTGAACAAAGCTTTTGAAGCCCGAACCCTTTTCCGGGTTCTTGAAGTAAAGAAACTCTTTAAGGTATTCTCTTAAGAGACTTTTCATATCGATTCATTCTTCTTTGAATCTACGAGCTTTTTTGTCATACCAACGATGTCGATTATCTGACCCGCTGCTCTTCTTGCATCAATCTCGAAAGGATTGTCGTAGTATGTGTGGCTTTCTGAACAACCCAATTTAATACCTATCTGAATCCCATAATAAAACAAAGGCCAGAATATACCGAGGCACATGGTCTGCGAAACATGCTGTTGTTCATGCCTTAGAGTAACTGCTTTTGAATCTGGTGGGTTCTTAAGCACCACGACTTGACCTGAAGCGTGTCCCGAAAGTTTCTTCCAATAGTTGGTGAGCCACTCTGGGATTTTGTCGTTGTTAACTGTCCAGACGAGCGCGTCGCCCTCTTTCCCGTACCATTTATACCATCCCATGCATGTGTACAAGCTTACGTATATGAGGCCAAAAGCAGTTACAGGTGATGCCCATGCATATCCTAAATACTTCTTTACGTTATCCCACATGAGTCACCTCCAAATTTGTCGTAAATATGAGGTGAAGTGAAAAAAACTAAGCTACGGAATCGCTGAAAAAGCTTCTTTTATTTTCCGCCGACGATCTTCGACACTGGCTTCGTCGACCACATTCTACAAGACCAATAAGCTGCCTTCGTCCTGTCAGAAGCTCTGGATGTACCACATCCATGACGTGCCCTGAAGTTCTTACGAGCCTTTGGATTGTCGCGGCGAATCTCCATTCCTTTGGCGCCGAAGTTGACCTTCTTGACGTTGCCCGTCTTCTTGTCCTTCACGTACACCTTGAACTTCGCTGTGTCGCCCTTCATAGGCTTGCCGAGGGGAACTTCACGTCCCTTGTACTCTGCCTCTAGCTGAAGACCTTCGCCAATTAGGTTAGAGTGAATGAGATCTGCGACTTGTGACTTCATGTCAGCCCTGGAAATGCCAAGCGCTTTGGACCACATCTTCCACTCAGGATTGAGGACAAAGAAGCTTTCGGCAGCGTCTGTCGCAGCGCCTTCGGGATCATCAAAATTCTCACCAGCGAAATCTGCCGCATACATCTCTATTGCTGTCTGATATTGATTCTGAACGTTTCCCTCTGGTTCTACGCCTTCATAGTCAGGTTCATCATCCATGTATCTGCTTGGACGTTTGACGTGCTTGTAATCGGGATGCACGTATGAGGAGCCTGCCTTTTGTCCACGAGCTAGGAGGACTTCACCCGTGTCCTCGTCCACGTACTCACCGCCAGCGACCTCTTCCGGATCCATCGCCGCGATCAAATCGAGGAGTTCCCGACGTGGAAGCATCACGTCATCTCCAAGACCTTCGCTGAGCGCTTCTTCATAGATCGCCTCTTCGATTGCATCGTAGTTCAGTTCGAATTGCTCGAGGAGACCTGCTGTCTTGAGAGCTGCTCCCTCTGCGACAATGATCTTGAGAACTGACTCAGGGAAATCAACGCCTTCGCTCTGAAGGTCTTCCTCTAGCGAAAGTTCTTTGATTGCATCACGAAGCTCGTCGTCAGACCACTTGCTTTGGTCGAGGTGTGGTCGGGTTCCGTTCTTCTCCTTGTAGATGTCAGAGAATTGAGAGAGAAGTTGCTCCCTGTCCATCTTGTCGACATTTCTGAAAAATTCTTCATGCTCACCGACATGCGACACAGCATCATCTATAGACCCTCGAGCAGAACTCTTGGCAAATTCCAGCTCTTGCTCTAGTTCCGCGTCGGTAAAGCTTTCGAGTTCTTCCGCTGTAGGGCCGATGAAACTTATACCAACATTATCGGCATAATCCTCGTTGTAGAGGAGGATGCTGTCGATAAGATCTTGCCGCTTGGATTCTGATAATACACTTCTCATGTCATTAAATATTGTATCATCAAGAAGTTATCAGTCTAAAGATCGAAGTGATTTCATCTGATTGTGCTTCCACTCGTCTCCGAGCTTGATCTTCTCTGGCGCCTGGTTGACGAGAGTTTCAAGCTCATCTAGTGCTCCCCTGACTATTGCACCAGCCATCTCCACATGGGCAGCTGTAAGGGTGTCGAAAGGCCTATTGTAGACGCCGGACATCAACTCATATGCTCCCGAACGATCACCTTTGAATTCTTCAAGAGTGACTCCAAGCGCATCGACTCTGCTCATGAAATCAGCGAAGTCCTTGGGGCCCGAATAGATGTTGGGAGACCCAGGCTTGAAAGCGATGTTTCTACCCTGTGACATGGCGCGGGAAACTTCTTCTTTGATGATGGTACGGAGTTGCTTGACTGTGATCTTCATGGTCCTAAATATCACTCTCCCCACAGATTGTCAAAGGAACACGTGAACTTCTCCCATGCACCTTCTTTTAACATGGAATTGAAACCGTAGCCAGCGAACACCTCCTTGACGGTGTCCCAGTTCTTGGTGGGCGCCGAGGAAGTCATCTGTGCAACTTCCTCCTCAGTCCACTCCTTGAACTTGATGAGATCGTAGTTGCGATTGAAGATCGGTTCCACCTCAGACTTGGCCACGTATTCCTTGAGGAGAACAGGGTCGAGGGCGATCTTCTCGGCGGTCTTGTCACCAATGCCAGGAACGCCTGGGATGTTGTCGGTGGCATCGCCGCGGAGAGCCTTCCAGACCACATAGTCGTATTCGGGTGCTTCCACAAACTTCTTCTGGACTGGATTGTAGAGCTTGAGGTTAGGATGGTCCTGCAGGAGTTGGATGAAGTCTGTGTCGGACGAGACGAGCACCCAGTCCACAGCGGAGGAGGATCGCATGACCAGATTGGCCAGGGTGTCGTCACACTCGCAGGTTGGGTGACGGACCACGGAGACCGGAAAGTGCTTCTGAAGGATGTCCACGATCACGTCCTTCTGCTTGAAGAACTTCTCCAGCTCCTTTGCACGGGGATCGTCGGGCTCCACCTTGCGGTTGGCCTTGTACTCGCCCATTGCCTCGTAGCGGTGGACAGGTCGACCTTCGAGTGCCACGTAGATCCGAGTAGGCCTGAACTGATCGACCAGCGCCTTGAACTGACGGAAGAAGTTGAACACAACAGGGGCAGGACCCATCTGGAAGCCGCTGCGTGCACGATGGGCCTGGTTCATGAAGTCGATTGCGAGGATGGTCATGTTGTTCAGTATAACACTTGCTTTGGGTGATTTTGCACTATTCGCTGATGCCAAGTTCATCGTCGTCGAAGTGGAACACCTCGTCGATTGCATTACCGATCTCGCGGAGGACATTCTCTTGGATCATTTGCTTCGTAGGAGTGTCTGTGTGCTTGTGGGCACGCTGCCAGCCCCACTCGAAACCCTCCTCGAGGGCACGCTGTAGAACTCTGTACGACTTCACTTTCATTGTTGCCTCACGTATTTCTTGATGACATTGCGTCCGGTCCGCTCGACAGGAGGGACGAAGTCCATCTCGAGGAGATCGAAGAAGTCTTGCTCCTCGTATACAGGAAGCTGAGTGCCATCGGGCATGGTAGGCATCACCTCCGTCATGCGACCACCACCAGACAGCTTCTTCCATCGAGCGAAGCACCCAGGAGTGAAGCCGTTGAATGCATTGCCGTCAGCGCCTGCGGCGCTACCGGTACGCATGAGAAACAGACCGCCCCAGTTCTCCGGCTTGGCAATGAAGAGGTCGAGGTTCATGCCTTCGGAAAGCCGCACACGAATGTAACGAGAGTCGGGCTTTGGGCTCCACGGAATGACACCAGGAACACTTGGTTTAATAGTTTGACCAACATCACTGATCAATTTAAGAAGTTTTTCTCGGTCAGCCACAAGGGCCACGAGCTCGATGTCACCTACCACCGGTTTTTCACGTCGGACGGATCCAGCGATCTCGATGCGATCCATTGCAGGTGAAATGTGCTCGCGGACCTTGTTGGCGATGATTCGTGCCTCGGATAGTTCGATCTTGCCGATTCCCATACCCTTAGGATATCATCCTTTTAGCCAAGATTGCACTGACTATCTCATAATCGATGGCAATTTTACTCTCATCACAGATCCGTCAGGCATAGTGACCATAGAGTCATCATCATCATCGATGATTTTTTGTTGAATTTGTTGATCATTCTTCGTAATGAACTCAGGCAAATTTTGAATAGTCTGTGGCAGCTGGATTGAGGTATTAGATACGTTCGATTTTGATTGTACGTACCAAGTATCAGACTTTGACACAGCATTGTCTATGAGCTTATTTACTTGCAAAGTTGCACGCTGTATTAAAGTTTGTCTGAGAACATCAGGAGAATCAAAAACCTCACCGTCAACTTGGTCAAACGTTAACTTAGTTTCTTTCTCAGGGCCTGCCTGTAAAATATAGCTAACTTCTTCTCCGGTAAGCGTCCTCTTTGTAATCATTTCGACTACTTGCATCGGATATACTTGATTCTTTTTAGCGAGAATAAAGTAAAGAATTTGACCAACTGCGTACATATCAACCCTCGGAATCTTCTTGGGAATTATCTTCTTCTTCAAACGAATCAGAAGAAAGATGAAAAACTCCCATAGGGGGAGGACCTGATGGCGCAACAATGTAGTCAGGAGCTTCTTCGTCAAGAGGAACTTCGGCTACATTGCAAAGGTCTGAGATCTTGTCCCACAGCTTTTCTTCAATGAAAGATCGATCCTCAAGTTCTGCAAGATGCTGACTAAGAGTCTTCTTTATGTCTGGTGGTAGTACGACGCTAAACAGATCCCTAAGGTGTGCGATTTCAGTCCTTGTGAGCCTCAAATCATACGTCTTGCGCTTCTTGATCTTTTCCTTCTTCATGGATTCTCCTAGTACCTGCTGCCAGGTTGATTTGGTTCATTTGAATTCGTGCACTCGAACTTATGGCTGGTGGAGTGAGGACACCTCTTGTTACCGCATTTAGAGCACAGAACCATTCTGTACAACACAGGGTTGTCTAGACCTAGCTCTGGTCTATTGAGACATTCATAACAGTCGGTGCACCTCTCGTCCTCCATCACGCCTCCGCCGGATCTACGAGTGCCTCCATAAAGAGGTCAAAAGTATCCCTGTGATCGACGCTCGACTGAATCTTGATCACCTTGAGAGCTGCCTGAAGAGTCTTCATATCAAGCTTCTCAGAATATTCTTCTATAACGCTCTTGCGATCATCCTTGAGAAGTTCGATCTCGTTATCGATGTTCTCGATACGTCCAACGAATTCTTTGACGAGGTCACGAAGAGCGTTAATCTCATCGGGCTGAAGATGTGCTATGTTATATTGCTCAGGGGATTGCTTCTTCTTTGGCATACCCCTATGATACACATAAAAGAGAAATTTGTTCAGAGAGACTTGATTTTTTGGATGGTCTCTTTAAAGTCCTGAACGTATGGAGCTTCTTCCGGTATTCCCGCCTTGGCAACAGCGTCTATCTGACTCTGAAGATTTTTTATGTAAAACTCTTTCATTGTCTTTCTTGCTGCATCTATTAGCATCTTTTCAGCTTTTTCTTTTTCCTGCGGCGGGAGATTCTTGAGGTCTTCAGCCTCTGGTATCTTTTTACCCGTGAGCTTCTCTAGATCTTCTAAAGTCTTTGCTTCTTTTAGAACCGCAACAGCCTGCTTGTATATCTCAGAAAGAGATCTCCTGTACGATTCTGTTGCAACTTTTTGAATCTCTCCGAGACTTCGTGAATTAGAAAGTGACTTTCTTAAAAACTTTCTGTTCGAGAGTATCTTCTTGGTAACTTCTTCTTCAGAAATTTCTTTCAAAAGAGATTCTCCGAATACATTGCCGTCTTTGTCTCGTTTCTTCTTTTTCTTAGAAGAATCGCTACCGCTATTGTCTAAGAGGTCTCCGAAGTTTTTATCCTTCACTTTGTTAAACAAATCGTCGGAAAACCCACCAGTAAAAACCGAGAGAATATCCTTGACTACTTCGGGAGATTTACTAAGCGCAAGTGCTGAAAGCGTAAGATCAGGCGCAGTTACGAAAGCAACAAACGCAGCGTCTGTAGAGCTAAGCGCCTTGTTAGTTCTTTCATAGACATCCTTGTACTGGTTTCTAATCTTCTGAATGTCAGACTTTTCTTTTTCAAATACCTTTGCGTACTTAGCTCCAAGACCAGGAATAAGTGTTGTTAAAATTACACCAAAACTAACAGTAAGTAATGTCCTGGCTTTTCTCGTAATTTCTTTTGACTTACCAACAGCTGTCTTAAACACGTCCGTAAAGGGAGTTATAAAAGTGTTTTTAAGGTCTTCTCTGCTTCCGAAAGCCATGCCATACGGTCCTGCTGCGGCAGAGATATCACCTGCTGTTATTCCCGCATCTGATAGAGTTGAAGCTCCAAAAGAGTCTTCTGTCAGCACTTCTTTTACATACTCTTTCAGAAGGTGTGAGCTCGAACTATTTTTTGACATTCGAATCCTTCTTTCTGGGGGCTGCAATCTGCTTACCGCCGACGTGAGAAAGTACTTGAGCCTCAGCGTCGGCTGAGAGGCCAATTCTTCCGCCCTGCGTGAAGAACTTTACGCCTAGGTCGCTTTTTGGAGTGAATGTAAGAATTCCGTTATGATACCAAATTATACCTGCTGCTTCACCCATAGAGGCATTCACTGCTTGTTCACTTATCAATCGGTATAACTCAGCAACAGAAATTGAACCATAAGTTGATGGGTATGTATTGGAGAGAGCTCCTGCTATTTGAGGCAAAAGATTTGCGAAATCCTTCATGCCGAGTTCTGAAAATCTAGCGACATCTATGATTCCTGTTTTTGCAATCTGCTTCAATATAGGAGTATTGGTAATTAACTTTTCAGACGTAGACCCCATTTTACTTCCGACGCGAGGCTTTTCTTCTTTCACATGCCAGTTTTCTCCCATGACGTTCACGTCGTACGGACTGTTAGATCCGCCGAGCCTCGTTTCAGAGAACAACAGCGGCAAGACAAGCTCTCCCCTGCCAATCTGTGTTCCTGCAGAAACGGAAGTTCTTGTGTCTGCAAGCTCAAGAAGGGCATCAGGAACTGTAATTGTTCCTGTGGGCTTTCTTTCACTTTTATCTGAAAGAATCGCAGCTATCTCTGCGGGATAATTCTTAGAAAAGAACTTCTTCAGAAGAATTTGAATGGAAGCATTTTGAGGATAGCTTTCTTTCAGAAGATGCTCAATCTCAATTGCAGTCTCGGGATAATCTGAGTAACCTTCGAGGTAGCTATCTGGTTCAAATTTCTTGACTCCGAGCTCTTTGCTAATGAAAGATCTCAGCAGCTCTATCTTTTCATCCGGTATATCGTAATCTTCGTTGCCAATTTTTACTGCAGCCTCAGAAATATCCTCTGTTGCTTTTGCTTCCTTTTGGGCTTGACGTTTAGCAGATGCAAGCTCAGACTTTAATCTTGAGATTAAACGAGAATAGTTTGCACGAGCTTCAGAGCCTCTGCGCTGTTTGTCTCGCCAGCGTGCGAGATCAACAATTCTCATCTCTAGATCACTTATATGCTCTTGTGAACCCCAAGGAGCTTTTCCATCGGTTGTGTCAGCCTCTCGAATTCTTGTCTCAACTAACAATTCTATATAATTTCTCAAATCTTCAGACATCTGAGTCTCCGACGGCGTTTTTCATGGCAGCAATCAAGAAGTGCTTGATGTGAACGTCAGTAACGCTTTCTGCCTTTTCGAGATTAAAAGCTTCTCTGACTTTTTCTACGAGCTGTGTAGAAATTTCAACAGACGCGACCTGACCGCTCTTCATGGATAGTTCAACTTTTCTCGCTGGTATCATCGTTACTTTTTCTTTGGAGAAATTGGTACAGGACCCGAAGTATCTTCTGAAGAAGGCTTCTTCTCAATCTTCTCTTTCTCCGGAGCCTTAATGACGTTTGGCTTGATGGTTCTTTTTTCACCACTCACCTCTGACTTTTTCATCTCAACATTTGCTGGTTTGTCGCTTGGATCCGAGGCTTGTTCAGGTTCTATCTCTCCTGTAACAATCTGAGACAATCCTTTTAGAAAAGCAAATAATGCTGTCCTTTCAGCAGCGCTGAGGCTGTTGACATATTCGTCCATCTTGCCAGATATCGCAGAATCTTTAAAGGACTTTCCCGACCGAATGGTGTTAAGCTTGTCAACTATGTCTTTTGTTGTAATTTCAGCCTTCTTGAGTTTTTCTTTCTCTGCATCGACCGTCTTTGATGCTGTGGGAGGCTCAGAAGCTGATTTTTGGTCTGTAGCTTCTTCGTCTTTTTCGCCAAGCATTGCCTGATGCTGCTTTTCTTCAGCAGCATTTCGGTAAAGTGAAGATTTTATACTCTCGTTTACTATCTCTTCGATAGCTTTTGATAGAGATTTACCCGTTTGAATCTTTAAGTGCTTTTCCATGAATCACCACTTGATAAGTATGATCAGACTTTAATTAGATCAACGCCAAGGACGCACATCTTATTTTGTCGATCAAGTTCCATTATTTTTGAAGAAATAACTTGAAAAGGACCCTCCATACAAAATTCATCGTTGCCAAAACGCAAGTAAAGCACCCTGCAGGAAAGTCCGGAAGTCGAGAAGTTTTTAACAACGCTGTACGCTTCATTTAGGCTGACTTGTATATCAATTTTAGTGCTTGCTGTATTTTCAATAGAAATGCCCGAAAGACTTCCTACAATTAAATCAAAGTCAAAATCAAGTGCCGCAACTACAAAAGATTCTTCGGCTGCAGAGATTGTTTCTTGGTCCAAGGATGGTAACATCCCAACCAAAGAATCGCTCATTATGAGTCTATCAGTGTCATCTTGAATCATGCGAAAGACTATACACTACGTCTTTGTATAGTTCATCTGCGTGCTTAGCATATTCTTTGTCAAGCTCTGTTATCTGGTTGAGATCGTGTGTCTGTAAAGTCAAGGTTACAGATTCGTACTGTATCGTCAAAGTAGCGTGATGACCAGTTTTTTCTTCATGAATTAAAAGCTGCCTTACGAAGTCGTTCCTTAATTCGTTAGAAATAAACTTAAAGGTCTTAATCAAAGAATTGTCTGATTTTTTCCATTTGTCAGTCGCTATAACAGGAACGTCTCTGCCTCGAGGCATCACGGGAAGACGCCCGAAGTCCATGGGACGACGGGCTCTGTCAAGAAACTCTTCGTGAAGCTGACGCAATTGTTTCATAAGATGACACAGCCCCCAACAACTGCAGACTCTGTGAAGGAAGAACCGTGAGTCCAGACTTTTTTATTGCGGTCGACAACACACGAACCGCCTTTAAAATTAAGATCTCTCTCTTTTCCAACTCGATTGGACACGACTACGTTAGCAGCAGTTTCTTCAGCGAGCTCGACCCATGTTGAGTCCGGATAGCCGTAATCAGACCCCCAATTTGTAAGTAGTGCGATTGTGTCCACAGAGCCCTTCTTATAGAAGCGTTGTTCGTTCTTGTAGAACTTATATGTGTCTCTGTAATTGTTCATAACGTCACGGCAAATAAGAACGCCTGTTCGTCCGGCTCTTGTGACAATAACTGGGTGTAACTGCTCTGAAGACTCAGCCCATAAGTTATCTGAGCCCCACAAATTATGCTTCTGACAATTTCCTACAAGGCCTGTGGGACCAACGATTGCTGCTGAATTATAGAATTTACCTTCGCACGCCTCGACATACCCAAACACAATGTGCGTATTGAAACGTCGTGCAATTGGAAGAAATGATTCCGTCTGATAGCCGTCTCTGTTCTGCGAGCAATCAGCAGCTTCACGCTTGTCGTTAAGAACATAACCACTGAGGCACAACTCTGGGAGGACAACCAGAGATGCACCTTTTGCAGCTGCCTCAAATGCAAGCTGAGTCGCAATCTGTAAGTTTGCATAAACATCGTGCAATTCTGGCTTGAATTGCACAGCGGCTACGATCGGTGTTTGCATCATTCCTCTTCAGCACATCTTGTGCAGATTCTTGGGAAGCCTTTGCCGCCGTTAGCCTCGTATTCCTTCTTGTCAGAAGATTTCATGTTCTTGCCGCAACTTGGGCACTTTGGACCAGCTTCTGTGGGCTTTGCGGGACCGGCAGCTTCTGAAACATCTGCCTTCATCTCTTTCTTAAGCTGCTTGTCAAGAAACTCTTTGAAACCATCGAGTTCAGACACAATATCGGGGTGATCGAGCATGAGCTGAACGTCAGCTGCAGTGAGTTCTCCCGAACCCTTTAGGAAATCGACATAGTCCTTCATCGCCATCAAGATTGTAATTTCGAGCTCCTCTGGTTCCATTGCTCCCAAGTACTTTGCCTTTGAAAGAGCTTTTTCAACAGCCTGCTTGGCACCCGACTCAGAAGCATATCCGAGATCCTGAGCTATCTGCTTGAAAGATGCACCGCCGATATCTGTCTGCATGACATTCTTGCGTTCGCGGCCAGCTGCGGGTGCGTCTGCCCTGACCATGGGGGCTGCATCCTCGTCGTCGCGCCACTTCGACATTGTTCCCTGTAGATTTTTCTTACGCTTTTCAAGATTACGCATGTATTCACCGCCGTGAACACCCATTGGAATCTTCTTGACCGGTGGCAACTCTGCTTCTTTCAATATCTTTCTGATGGCAAGTCTGATAGTCTCTTCGACCTTCTTGTTGTCTTTCATTTCTTTGTCCTCTTCTGTGTCTTTAATAGCATCTTTCATCGCGTCAAAAACGTCTTCGACACAATTGTCAGAAATATCGTCAATCATGCCCGACAAGGCAACTTTAAGTTCTTTTCTATTCGCTGGTTTGAAATTTGGATTGCCCGGGTCTGTCGCGGCAGCAGAAGGATCAACTACAGCAGAAACAGAAGCAGGAGAATCTGAAAGATCGGTAGTAGACTGCCAACCGACGTTCGGATTCATCATCGTCTCTCTTATGAGTTCTCTAATTGCCTTTTCAGTCACGACGATTTTCATTTAGCGCTCGATTCAGTGGTCCAACGTCTTCCAAAATAGAGACCAAGTGTAGGTATTAGATATGCGCTTGCTGCGCCTGCATCAAAGGGTCTAATTGTAATAGGTCCAATCTTTTCAAAGACTGAAGCGATGTAAACCGCAGTGGTTACAAAAAAAGAAATTGTCGCAAATGTTGCTGACATGGACGGATTTCCGGTCGTGTCATTAATCCAAAATTTTGAAACATTTGATTGCTTGTCAGGTGAAGCAACAGGCTCCCTTAATGTAGCGTCGTCTGTCATGTTAGGACCTCTGTATGTTAAGTATTATCTAGAGGTCAATTAACGACCTGACCCACTGCATAGGCTGTTGCAATTGTAAAAATCATTGCACTTGCAAATCCCAGCCCAAACCAAGTCGCTCTATTGGGCGTAGATTCTTTTAGCGTGTTTACTTCTTCCTGCTTTTCTTTTATCTCTTTTTCAAGAACTTGAATTCTCTCATCTCTTGATTCGATTTGTGCATGTTGCACACTCTTTGCAGAATCACATCTCGTTTCTTGCTCTTTAAGATCAAAGAGCATCTTTGCCTGAGAGATCCTTACAGCAGTATCAACTTCAAGTCGAATACGATCTTCAAAAGTCATATATTCAGTAGCTATTTTTACGGCGGCGCTGGGAGTAAGTAGTACTCCTGGGAAGGGTGCCGCTTGTCCTTTTGACATGGGATAAATTAGGGCAAGATCAGAGCCTAGTTGAATTTCAGGTTTTACCTCTTGTGCAGAAGACAAAGAAGAAAATAGAAAAAATAACAACACGTATCTACTAAGGTTTTTCATATTACTTTTTCTCAGATGGAATTAGAACAGGTATTCCCGTTATTCTCCCAAGCTCACTCGAAAGACCCGTGGGATCACCCTTGTATTTTTCCAAGAGCTTCTTGCTTGTCTCTTCTTTTACTCTCTCCAGCTCCTTGAGCTTCTCTTCATGTCTGATCAGGGAAGCATCAAGGTCTTCTTGCAGCTTTTTTAAGTTTTTCTCGTGCTGCTTTCTTTCTTGATCTTGAGCTTCAAGTATCTTTTTCATCTCAGCATCATGAATCACTTGAATTTCTTTTATCTTCGTTGAAAAATCTTCTCTCTCGTTCTTGAATTGAGAAAATACATGATTGAAGAAAGAAACTACAATCAAAACTACCGCAATGGGTAGCAGAGCCGGCTTCAGAAATTCATAGAGGCTTTTCAAGATTAACATTTGCGGATCAATTTGGCTTTTCTGTTTTCGGCTTGCCTACTGCAGGAAGAGAAGATTCAAGATCTGAATCAGCCTTTAGCTTCTTTAAAAGGTATTCTTGAACTGTGTACAGATCGCTTATTGCTTTGTTTTGGTTGTCTATGGCGCTTATAATAGACTCCAGCGACTTCATAACTTGCGCAATTTGCTGTGCCAAAATGGAAACAGCCTTAGAAAGCATGTCAACGTCTTGCGGTAGTTCTGCACTCTTTTTCAAGAGAGTCGTTAGAAACGTCAGCAAGCCGTCGTTTTTTTCATTCGGGGGAGGATTGTTTGTTGTCATCTGAATCTTCAAGAAGATTGTACAATATCTCGCTGTTAATATCGACAATCTTTTGATTTTTATCTAGCTTTTCAAGGCTAGATAGCAGTTTTTTCTTTGCAATCTTTTCAAGAAACTTTTCAGACTTGACACTGTCAGAAATTGCTAGCTCAGCTGCTTCTTGAAACAAATCCTGCATTGTGATTCCGTGCTTAAAGAGCTTTTCTCTGAGAAAAGTATGTGTTTCTCTAGAGAGTTTAACATGAACACTTTTTCTATTGAAAAAAATGTCAGTTCTCAAGCAGCTCCCCCACCAGACATGGGACCAGCAGCACCTGCTTTTGGAGATTGAATTTCATCTTCTTTTTCAGATTCAGACTGGCCTATCTCTATTCCATAGGATTCGAGTAATTCATCTTTGAAAGACTGCAGTGCATCGCCCTCGTAATTGCCAGAAAGATAATTCGCAGCCCTACGAAGAATGGTGTTCTTAATTTCAAGAAGTGACTCGTAGTTATCAACAAGACGCATCACATCAGAAACAAAAGAACCCATGTTTATGTCTTCAAGCTTTGCTTTCTCAGGCACTTTTGCCTTGTCCTTGCCTTCGTCGTCAGCCTCTATAAGCTTCCGCCAGTCCCAAGTCATCCGCTCATAAGAGGCGGATTCAAATTTTGTCTGGCTTTCTTCCTTTGCTTGAGATTCATACTGCGAAAGATATTTGTCGATCTGAGAATCGACAGAATCTTCTCCCGCTTCTTTCTTTGGCGTTTCTTCTGCTTCTCGAAGAAGACGTGCAAGTTCTTTTAGAGAACTCATTACTTCACCACCGTTGCAATGGCCTCTGCCTTCTTAAATCTATCTTCAATGACAGTCCAGTTGAATTCACGCATCTGTGCTATGAGGTAGCTCTTCTTGTCAGTAAGATAGTCCTTGTAGTAAGCATGCTCCCACATGTCGACGACGATGAGGGGATAGAATCCAACTGGAACATCTCCGCTGTGGTGTGAGACCATAAAGTTCACGTACTTCTTCAGAAACATGTGGTAACCGAGAACTGCCCAGCCGCTGCCCGCTGACAATGCACATGCCATGAAATCACGCTGCCAGTCATCAAACGTTCCAAAGTCTCTCTCAAGTTTTAGGTAAGAAAGAGAATCCATCACAACTTCGCTGTGGGGATCAAAGCAGTTTGCGAAGTAGAGTTCGTGTAGCCACGTTGCATTGAGGTTGTAGGTCTCGTCGAGCTTAAGAGAACGATAGTCTGAGTGACGTGAGTTGACTTCAGTTCTGTTTGCTGTGTCTAACTTCGCAGAAACTTTATTCAGAGAATCAACATAGCCCTTATAGAGATCAACATGTGAATCTTTTGTTTTTTGAGAAACGAACTCCGAGACTTGCTTGAAAGGTTTTGGCTCCGCCACGTACGATTCATCAAGCGGCTCTGGTAGAACTTTCTCTTTCTTAAAGTGATCTTTGATGCTCTTTTTGATGATGCCGTCGACGTCGACGCCTGTCAACAAGTTTTTCTTATCATATGACATATTCATTCTCCAATGTGTCTTTGTCGACAATAAAGTTTTTACCTTCGGGTGACTTCAGAATGGCATCCTTGGGGCCGACTGAAACGAGTGTATAAAGCAAGCCTGATTTTTTATGTGTTAGCTTTAGCTCGGGAGAAAGAAGCGGCTTTTCTTTTCCGTCTACTTTGCCTTTAAAGACTGCATCTACTTCTTCGGCAAGTGTAGCTAGCTTTGCTTCCCACTCTTCTCTCATAATCTTAACAATATCTGATTCTTCAAGCTTCTTCATGACTACCACTAAATATAACGTCAGAAAATCTATTTACGATAATGCCGCATGTTCGCAATATAGTGAGACCAGAAGAATCTCTGTATTCTTGATCGTAAACAACTTCTGATATATTTGCATTGACTATTAGTTTGGCACACTGTTGACACGGAGAGTGCGTTAAGTACATTATCTTCTTGCGATTGAAGTTATAATCACACTTGACTATAGCATTTACTTCAGCGTGAATGAAACCCGACTGTCCTGGGTCAACTGAGTCAGGTTCATGTGGTCCGCCTCTATAGTTACCGTTATACCCGAGTGCTAGTAATCGAGTATTATCATCAGAAACTACTATTGCGCCAACTTTGAGACGTGTATCATAAGATCTCTCAGCTACGGTTTTTGCAATATTCATCCAAGTCTGGTGCCATGTAGGTCTACTCATTTTGGAGCCTTGACAATGTGTTGAAATAGTTCTGGGAAGTGCTGGGCGCAACGGGGCTCATATAGCTCTGAGCCGCCAACTTCGATCTCTTCTCCACCCATTTGCTTCTTGTGGGTGAAATGAGCGTCTCTTCCGCATATCGTGCAAACAGCGGTGCATTTATGAACCTGTGTAGCCCAGGGAAGCATCTTCTCTATTTCGTGAAATGTTTTACCAGACGAAGACATCTCAAGAGATGAAACAACGATTGTAAAGCCATATGTGTAAAGCCATATTAGCGTTTCTGCTGCGCCGGGTATCATGAAGGCTTCGTCTACTGCAACGACTTGTGGTTCGTTTTCTAGACTTGTCAAGTACTCAAGGATTTCTGCGCCAGTTTTTACACAAACAGCAGGTATACTACGCCCTCCGTGAGTAACGACATCACTCACGCTGTATCTGTCGTCAATATTAGGCTTGAAAATTTCAATCTTTTTGTGCTGATACTTATATTTTTCAAGCGTAGTAAGAAGGCTGCTGGTCTTCGAAGAGAACATCGGGCCGCAGTAGACTATGAATTCTGGATTTGCTAGCATTTCTTGACCTCATAGTCCTTGACTGTGTTCCAATTTTTCTCATACCACTCAATTGTTCTATCAAGACCTTCCCAAAATTTAACTACAGGTACGTATCCCAGCTTTTCTTTTATGTCATCAAGTGCCGCCTGAGTGTGCATAACATCGCCTGCTCGCCAAGGTGCAGAATGATGTTTTGCGTCTGGGTATTTCTTTTTAAGATATTCTAGTATGTCCTTGTTGGAAGTTCTCTCTCCGCATGCAACATTAAAGCAGCTTGCTTCAGTCTTTTCAGTTGAAATTGCTGCTCTATAGCATGCATCGACTACGTTATCTACGTAACATAAGTCTCTTGTCTGCGTTCCATCACCGTCAGACCTCATGGAATTTCCTCGCATTATCGCTGTCATCCAGGCTGACACTGCTGTAGAATACGGAGAATTACCAAGCTGTCTGGGACCGAAGACATTAAAAAACCGCAGACTAATGGAATCTAGTTCGTAATGCATCCAATATTGCTTTAGATAGTCTTCTATGATTGACTTTTGCAAAGCATAGGGTGACTTTGGATTCTTTTGGTAGGTGGTTGGCGTGGGTAGAACATCAGCTCCTCCATAAACGGAAGAAGAAGATGCAAATACAAATCTTGTTATATTGCCTCTGCAAGCTTCTATCAGTTCAAGCGTCTTCGTTACATTTGTCTCGTGAGTAAAAACGGGATGATCGACAGAAAAAGACACACGAGGAATTGCAGCAAGGTGAAAAACATAATCATAGATGCCTGATCGAACTCTATCAAGCACTGTCTTTGATGCAAAATCATCAATCATAACCGCGTCAGGCTTTAGAGAAGAGTTAATATTCTCTTTGTGACCAGACACGAGATTGTCAACAATATGAACTTCCCAGCCTTCTCTTACGAGCCTATCAGTCAGATGACTACCTATAAATCCAGCTGCCCCAGTTATTAACGCTCTTTTCGACATGTTGTCCTCAATTATAATACATGAACAATTTAATGGACACTAAGAAAGAAGCCATTCTTTCTGAGAAATTAATTGCTAGAGCATCATTCTTGATACAACTTTACCAGAAATTTCTTCTGAAGAATCTTTGTGCGGTGTGTTTGAGAGAACTTCAACTATAGCATTGCTTAAGTAATAAGCTAGAGCCTCGTTCCAAGCAGCGGGACGCGCCTTCTCTGAAACAAGCTGTAGTTCGAATTCTATGTTCTCCCAGGCCTCATAAACGGATTCAAACATGATGCTTTCATCATTTGTTAGAATTTCGTCTACGATGAACTGAGAAACTCCTTCCCTCTCAAGAGAGAGAGCAATACCTTCTCTAAAATCTGAAAAATTATCAATGAAAGACTTTTTCGTAATCATCTCCTTGATTTTCAATCTAAGAGAAGATCTGATCAACTTTCTAATCTCGTCAAAGTCCATTGCTTTAATTATGCTTCCTTCTTCCAGAAGCTATACATTTTCTTTTCGATCTCATAATTCATCATCTTGACAGTTCGATTTGGTTGCGATGTAGCCCATACGAACATCTTCTCTATGAGATCATTAAAGTCTGTCTCATCTTTGAACCCAAGATCTTTCTTGGCTTTGCTGTGATCGCAATAAGCAAGTTTTACTTCATCTCTGGCTTCAAGATGAACTAGGCTCGTATTATAGCCAAGCTTGTTTGCAACGCTGCAAAATCGATTGGCAGCTTCGAGAATTGTCATTTCTGTGTCTGCGCCTATGTTATAGGTTTGACAATCACCTACCATCATAAGCTTTTCAAAAGGCTCCATGTAATACTTGATATCAGAGAACGATCTAACCTGAGAACCATCTCCATAGACTGTAAGTGGCTGTCCAGACAATGTCTGTCTAATCCAAATGCCAAGTACATTCCGATATTTGTCCCAAATATTCTGATATATCCCGAAGACGTTATGGGGTCTAACTATAGAATAGTTCAAGCCGAAAAATCGAGAAGCTTGTTGTAAATCCATCTCTATCGCATACTTTGCTATTCCGTATGGATCTTCTGGATTTGGTGTCATTTCCTCTGTGTAGGGCGGCTGGTATGCACTCCCATACACATCCATCGAAGAAGTAAAAATTACCTTCTTTACATCGTTATTGATGCAGCTATTGATTAAGTTGACAGAAGCAACAACGTTGTTCGTGTAGTTAAAATTTCTGATAAATGGACTTAAACCAACAGCAGCGTAAGCTGCAAAATGATAAGCATAATCGGGCTTTGTATCCTTGAAAACTCTGTCTATTTTCTCAGCATCAACAAGATTTCTTTCATAGAAATCAACTCTTGGATCAATATTTTCTATATAACCGCCACTAAGATCGTCAACTCCTACAACTTCATGCCCTTTTTCAAGGAGATGACGTGTAAAATGCGATCCCAAGAGACCAGCACACCCAGTTACAAGTATCTTTGACATGAAATCAATTATACCTTGTCGTGGCGAACGTGAAGACTATTATAGTTTACATCGAGAAAAATTTGCTTGGGATTCCAAGAGAAGATTCTTGCAATTTCTGCTGAAAGATGAGAGAGAAATCTAAGATCTGCCGATCCGTTTTTGATGGAGTCAGTACTTCTAAGACCACACAATACTCTTAAGCTGCCTGATCTGTTCAGAAAGTGGATCGAAGATATGCAGGTATCACTTGAATAGAAGAATCTTCTCGTATCCAACCCTTGCGGAGAATTGTAAGGATTTTCTCCAGCAGTTTCCTTCTGAATAACTTCTTTACACTTGTCAAAAATGCCTTTAAAGTATTCAGCTTCATGTTCAACAAACATGACGTCTGGGTCTTTGTACTCTGGTGAGAGATTTAGCCGGAGACCAAACTGAATCTCAGCGTCTGAATCTAATTTGGTCCACATTCTACTGAGGGAACCAAGCATTGCAGGTGTGAGCTGCTCATACTGATTCAATGCTCGTAAGGCAAGTTGAGTTACTTCTCGCTTGCTACAATTGCTCCTAATCACAAAAACATTGGGTAGCGATTCAATCTTCTCTGTCTCTTCTAGAAAAATATCATAAAGACGACTGAGAGAGATTTCATTCTGAAATTCGTCGCCTCGTTCACGAAGCCTATTCAAAATCACATCTTTTTCTGGGAGAAGAATTACAAAAAAGTTATTTGCATTACAAAGCTCTTCTCTAAGAGAGAATCTTAGTTCCTCAACGACGGGTCTGTCATACAGACGAGCATAGCACAGAGTAGAAAGATAGGACCTGTCTCTAATATTTCTAATAAATGCTGTTGCCTTATTGAGGTCTGAATAAAGAGAAGTTTTTCCGCTGCAATCAGGACCCTCTAGAATGACATATCTTACAGGTAGGCTGCTCAAATTCATACCATTTGCCTCATCTTAAAAATTGAAGTAGAAAATCCCCATTGAGCGTCGTGCTGAGCCTTGCACACCCAGAGAGTGTAAGGCTTGATGTCTTCTTGGGGTGTGCCCCATACCCTAATCCTTGACGTCCTGAATGTATTGTCAAGGGTCTTAATTGCATAAAAAACCTTTCCGTTCTTCGTCTTTTTCATCTCGACCGAGGACGCGCAAAACCATCCAATTCCCTCAGATCCTGCAGGTATTTCATGTAGACTTGGAACCTCTTTTTCTTCAACCTTCTTCATAACATCTGGTGGGAACAGTAGGTCTGAATCGATTGTAGAGGTAAGCTCATATCTGACCCCAATCTTCTCTTCTCTGTCCCAGTCTTGCGTGGAAGAAAGCTCCTCTAAGAGAAAATCTAGGATGGGCATTACAGGTTCTCCAAGTTTCTCCTTCTTTTTCATCTGGGAAGGTGTCAAACCATAATAACCTTTTCTCAGCGTTTCATAGTTATCGCCCTCAGTAAGAGCCATTAAAAGCTGTCTATGATTTGCAACACGACCATACTGAAAATCCTCTAAAGATTCAAGTGCCTCTATTCTGCAAAGCGCTGTAAGAACGGTCTTGTTAATCTTGCTAGGTCTCCATGTGCCCGCTTCATCAAAGAGCATGCTGCTAAGGTTCTTATAGGGTCTACTTGCTAGAATCTCGTCGACTGCGGATGAACCAATTCCCTTCACAGAAGTCAAAGGAGGAACGAAAGCCTGCGCAGCATCAGAATATTGCCATTCTTTTCCCGAGTAATTAACATCTATCTTCGAGAAAGAATAGCCGATCGTCTTGATCTCAGAAATAGCCTTGGCAAGAGCGTCTGGATTGGAGTTCTCTGACTGTAGAATAGTTGCAAGCCATTCCTTCTCGTAGTGAGTGTGGAGCCATGCTGCATAGTAAGAATCAAGTGCATATGCGACCGAGTGTGACTTATTAAAGCCGTAAAGAGAGAAGAATTCAATCTTGTCAAAAAGCTCATGCATCATCTTCTCGTCAAGGTCGTGAAGGCGCTTTGCTCCACTAACAAACCGCTCTCTAAGAACAGCTCTTTCGCCGCCTTTTTTGTCAGCAGTGTCAAGAGACTTCTTTACGAGAGTCTTTCGCATCTGATCAGCTTCGCCTTCAGAGAATCCAGAGAGCTCCATTGCAAGCAACATGAACTGCTCCTGGAAAGTGATGAAGCCCCTGGTCGCTCCGAGAACTTTCTCGATGAGAGGATGGTCGTACTTAATTTTAGAAAGGTCTTTCCCGGCATCGACGTACATGTTATGAACGTTCGCCTTGAGCGGTCCAGGACGATAGATTGCTGTAACTGCAGCTAGCTCGTCGATATTATTGGGCTTTGCCTGCATACAGAACTTTCGTGCACCACTCGCAGTAAATTGGAACACACCTACAAAGTTTCCCTTATGATACACGTGATCCCATACTTTGGGGTCGTCCTGTTTGACATATCGACAGTTAAGATGCTTGTCGAAAAAAGTCTTAATGTCTGTAAAAGAAGGATCTGGGTTGCCTTCCTTAACGAGAATGCGTCTAATGCAGTTCTCAACATCCTTGAGAAGTGTGAGTCCCAAGAAGTCGAACTTAAGGAACCCGTTCTCCTCTAGATTTCTGAAGTTCATACCTTCAGACCAAGGAGTCTGTAGTTCACCTCTGACACCGATGATAGGCATGGTAGCTGCGAGATCATCAGGATCGGCGACAAGAACACCGCCCGCGTGGCGACCGACAGAACGATTCTGCATGAAGAGCGTTTCGACGTGCGCCGCTACGTCGGGGTATTTCTCCATGAAGTCTTTGTACTTTGGAGAATATTTCATGCAGTCCTCGTGTTTCAAAACAAAGACCGACTTTTCAGTATCGTCATCTCGCGCCTGATTCATTACCTCGTCTTGTAGCGGTCCTGTCATCTCATTGACTTCTTCGAAGGGAACTCCGTAGATCTTAGAGATGTCTTTTACCAATGATTTAAGCTTCAAGGTGTTGAAGTTAGATACTGGGATTACTGCGTCGTCGCCAAATAGTTCGCGCGCAGAATCGATGAGTACATCACGGTCACCGGCGTCAGAGTCAATGTCGGGCCATGCAACCTTTTGACGATTGAGGAATCGACCCCACAGTAGATTATATGGAATTGGATCAATCTGAGTGATACCGAGAAGAAAGTTGACGAGAGATCCGGCTCCGCTTCCTCTTCCTGGTCCGAGAAGAGTCCGCTCTTCAGACTTCTTGAAGATCTTATACATCGTGACGAAGTAAGAAGAGTGTCCCAAGAATTTGATGTCAGACAGCTCCATCTTTGCTCGCTCGATATATTCAGCCTTGTCCGAAAGACCTTCGCGCTCGAGGCCTTCTTTTACGAGCTTCGTTAGCTGTTGGAACGTGGAGTTACCAGGTTCGTCGAGGTGCGGAAGTTTTGCCTTGACAGGAATCCAGGTGTCTTCGCATTCTTGCCACGCAAGATCGTGAGTTCTCTCAATCGAATCGCGAACAAGCTCTTCGGTACCCTGATAGAATTCATATTGTTCATATGACTTTAGAAATTCATCCCACATCTGGGTGGCATTCTTCGGATATAGTTCGCACTTAAGATCCTCAAATCTTGGAAGTGCGCCTTGATCGAGTTTCGCACCCATCCAGCCGAGCTTCTTGTAAAGTTCGCGTGCTTGCCACTTAGACGGGTCTGGGTAGTGAGAATCGCATGTGGAGATAAGCGGGATACCCGTTTTCTTATGCAAATCAATTAGATACTTGTTGACTGTATGTTGCTTCTCAAGCTTATTGAACTGCAACTCCAAGAAGAAGTTATTGCGTCCAACAGCATCTACAAAACGATCTGCAACGTTCTCGATGTCACTGAGAATCTCTTGCCCAGTCTTGCCATGCGCTTCTCCAAGAAGAATCTTGGAGGAGAAGTATCCGCCAAGGCAAGCGGTCGACCAGATGATATCTGATCCGTACCTAGACAAGAGATCGAAATCGATTCGAGGATATCGATAGAAACCGTCCTTGTACGACAGCTTCACGAGTCTGTAGAGATTGGCCAGGCCGTTCTTATTTTTTGCAACTGCGACCAAGTGGTAACGCCTTTGCCAATCTTTCGATTTAACGTCGACAGTCTTTGTTTCATTCTCGTCCTCTACGACGAGACCACCCTGTTCCTCTTCGTCTGCATCGACGTCCGTAGGTGTCTTGGCACGCTTTTCAGCCTCGGCTGCACTCTTGGCGTCCTTGATAGATTGCTTGTGAGCTTCGTAGTCGAGCGACCATTGAGTCAGCGAGGGAACGAAGTAGAACTCAACACCGTACAGCTGGCGATACTTGATGCCCTTCTTCTGGATCTTGGCGGCTGCATTCTTGGCGTGTGCGTGACCGTTGCCGTTGCCGTGGTCGGTCAAGGCCCAGGCATCCATTCCCTGAGATTCAGACGTCACAAATGAAATGTGATCTCCTGGATAGCCGAGACCGTCAAATGTTGAAAATCCTGAGTGCGAGTGTAAACCGACGAACCGATTCGGAGGCCTGATTTCATCCAGCGACTTAATGAGACTTGACATGTTTGTATCTTAAATTTCTTTCAGATTCTTTTACACTACTTGCGCTTCTTAGACTTGACCTTCGAAGCGTTGACTTTCTCTGCCTCGTCGAGAAATCCTTTAACTGCATCTACGATGTACTTGTCAAGATAGTGACCAAGCTCTTGCTTCAAGTCGTAGACAATAAAGTCTTCCCACTTCTTTCGATCATAGTCAGATCTTTGAACATCGAATGTCGTGATCTCAGGAAGATTGGATTGAAGATCGATCGACTTACCTCGAAAGTAACCATCGTCAGTTTCTAAATCAATATGGAACTTAAACGTACTACGTGACATTGTGAACTCCAATCACATCGTAAACAATTCAGGCAGCCATTTGCACAGCTGCCTGAAACATCACTCGATTTCCTTATCGTAAGGTTCGTAGAGCATCTTACCTGCATCCCTGCAGCGATTAAGATAGTCCTCAAGCTGATCGAACGTGGTGCAAACCTTAATACCAGATCGACTGAGCATTAGGTTGAACTTGGCTCCTGGTGGGAGGTTCTCACAGAAATAGACGATCTTGCGGTCAAGGGCGAATGCAGCTCCTGCCTCCCAGATTGTGCCGATGTCACGATAGGTGGTGTTAACAAGAGTGAAGTCGCATTCGCGGATGTGCTTCATGTTACCCTTGAAGACGTTGTCCTGAACCTCGAGAGAGGCATCTGGTGGGCAAACGAAGATGCGACGAGGAGATGCAAGCTCGATCCAGTCCTCACGGCTGTCAAAGACAGCTTCAAGCTTCGTGAGTTGCTTGTCCTGGTCTGGCGAAAACCACCCTGATGCCAAATAGACATGTTGTTTACGATCGAACATTATTGACTCCTCCGCTTGTATTCCTGTCGACGTGCTTCCATCTCACTCCACACGTCGTCGTGTGTGAGAACAATGCTAAGACATTGTGTCACAGCATCTGTGATCTGATCGTTGATGCCCTTCGGCATGTTCATGTTCTGCATAACGTGTGCAATGAGTTCTAGATCATCCATCTTCTTCATGTTACTTACCAGCTTTCCAGGCATCATGTTGCGCCTTGAGTCCATCCCAGTCCTTCATATCTGCGTTCCACAGTTCGGTGAACCTCTTCTGTGGACCATCGCCGTGGGTACCATTGATCTCCTCCCTCGTGCACTGGTAGATCGTGTCGTTCGGGTGGAACTCGAACTTGTCGTTCTTTGGAATAGGCCAGTAGAGGTTAGTGCCACGGGACACGAACTTGTCACCTTCCTTCAC
>Ga0129333_10000354_pt1 | contig 35540 bp, 36 predicted proteins | sample CPB6_08_DNA_FD_94474 | JGI IMG/M metagenome (GOLD analysis project Ga0129333, IMG submission 94474) | Freshwater to marine salinity gradient microbial communities from Chesapeake Bay, USA - CPBay_Sum_0.6_0.8_DNA | ecosystem: Environmental > Aquatic > Marine > Coastal | place: USA: Chesapeake... | reverse complement strand
GTTGTTTAGTGTAAGTCAAAGTTTTATTATTATTATCAATATTCGCCATATTTCCTATTTTCCTAAAACTTCTTTATATACATATCATTTTTTATTTTCTCTCCAAGTAAATCCACAATTATCACAAACATAGAAATATTTCATATGTGCAGGATGATATTTAATAGGAATTATTTGTCTTTCTTCATCTGGAATATTTGTACAATTGGTACATTTAATATTATCATCTTTAATTCTTTTTAATGATGGGTCAAAACGTAAATATTGGTTAATTTGTTGATTATATAATAAATCATCTTCAGTATAAATAGTTTCAGAAACTTTAATAGAAATTTTAGTTTCTTCTTCTTTTTGAAATTTACAATGTTTGCAATATTTGATTAATTTAGGTTCATAACCAGAAATTTCTTTTTCTTTATCATTTCCAAATTTATCTCCACAACCACTACTTTTAATATAAATCATATTGAAACAAATATCGCAAAATTCCATTTTTAATATTAAACCTTTTCTTTATTATAATAATCATTTTTTAATTTTTAAATCATATCAATAATTGATTTAATAAAGTTTCTAAATATATTGGTTCTCTTCCTCTATTTGATTGTATTAATAATAATTCCAATATAACCGCATTTTTAATTATTAATTCCTTTTTATGTTTATTTATATATAATAAATCTATTACTAAATCTTTAATATTTAAATCATATTGACTATATTTATATGATAATTGACGAATATCATTTAAATTATATTTTGATTTAAGGAAATCTCGTAAGGGGGGGTATGAGAGATTACAAAAATCTTCATTAATCAATTGTGGTTCATTTAATTCTACTTGACTAATAAAAATGGCAAAAAAGATATTTCTGCAATTATTTTTAATTAGCCAAGTATTTAAAGAGATTTTAAGAAAATTTGTAAAAATGGATTGAATTTCATTATTAGTAAAAAGACGAAATCTAATGAGAGAAAAGCGACTTTTAATAGGATTTTCAATTTTACTTATTTGATTAGTAGTACAAATAAAATAACAATTGTGATAATATCTTTCAAGAATTATGCGAAATGAAAAGAAATATTCATTTAATTTATCAATATTTTTAATAATAATCAAATGTTTTTGATTACTTATATTTCTAGATTTAATTATAAATAATAACATATCGGTTAAATCTTTAAATTTCTTATTCATATTAGGATTATCCAAATCAATTTCAAAAAAATATTGATTTTCATTATAAATAATTGATTTATTCCAAAATATTTCTTTTCTGTAAATTTGAGAAATGCCGAATTTTGCTTTTATTATTTCATCAATAAATAAGTCAAATGGAAAACCAACATATGAATAAAATAAAAGATTATGAGAATAATTAATTGAAAAATTTAAGATTTTATTATAATCATCAATATTTTCAATAATTTCTTTAAAATTATTATTAAATTTGTTCCATAACGTCATTATAATAGTTATTATAATAAATATAATTATTAAATAGATATGAATTTAAATAGTGATGGAAAGACTATTGGAACTATTATAATTACTATAATATTTCTTATAGGATTAATTATAATAATTGATGAAATTTATAATTTAACCAAATTTGCTTATCGATATACATATTTATATAATTATGGAAATATGAATGAAAAAGTATGTGATAAAAATAAATTGGAATATGAAACAGCAAGATTTAGAATTTACAATGAAATTAATAAATATAAATTGGAAAAAGATGTATTTAATAAAACTTGGTTAAATTATTTAGTTTATATCGGAATTTTTATTTTATCTGTTTTAATTTCAATTTCTTTTGGCTATTTATATTATCATTTTTTTATAAATAATAATTCTAATTGTACTACAACACCTACTGATGAAAATAAATCAATATTAAAACAAATATTAGAATGTTTATGTGCAGATTGTCATACATATATTCCAAATTGTTTAATAAATTATATAATGTTATTTGTTTTAATAATAGTTTATCCCTTAATTTATATATTAAAATCAGCAATTAAAGTTGATTTTACTTGGAATTCTAGTTATTATATTAAACTTTTACATATTCTTTTCTTTATAGGATTAGTTTATTATTTAATAGTAATTTTTATTCAAAAATCCGAAGAAACAAATGAGGATAGATATAATAAGGCATTAATTTACACTTTTTTTATAATAATTTTCTATATGAATAATTATATTTTTAATAAAAATTTTGATGAATTTAATAATATAACAAAGGTTTATAATTTATATAATAATAAAAATGAAAGTCAAAAAGAAGCTGATACTACTTTTTTTGATATTTATAAACAAGAAGAACCATTAAAACCTGATAAAATTGAAATACCAGATGAATTAAAGAATTATAAGGAATATAATTATGATGAATATATAAAATTATCGGAAAAAGAAAAATTGGAATATACAGAAATCACTAAAAAAATAAAAGATTATTATAAAAATGTAGAAACGTATGATAATGATTTGCAAAATTATAAAGATAAATATAATGTTTATAAAAATAATAGAAAAGAATTTCCGGATGTTATTTATATTTTATATACAATGCTTCCAGAATTAACAGGTATTCATAATAGAGAAATTCAAATTTTATTTATTATATTGGTATTATTAATTATATTTATTTATTATTTAAAAAGTAATAATAATAAATATGGAGATTATGTATTTTATACAGCCTTTATATATATATTAGGTATATTATCAATTACTATAATAACATCTGCAGTTTTAAATTATAATACTTATTTAAATAAATATTTAATATATGAGCCAATTAATAATTATAAAAATTCAATAAATAATAAAAATACTATTTTTAATTTAATAATTAAGAATGATAAATTACTTAAAGAATTTTATGAAAGAACTAGTGCAAAATTAAATGGTAAATTATCTATTGGAGAGGATAATTCATCAACTACTGATATTACTAATTTAATAAAAAATATTAAAGATAAAAATGAAATTAATAATCTTATACCTACAATTCCCAATAATAGTGATAAATTATCTATATTAGGATTTCAATTAAAATTTTATAAAACCATTTATTCATATACATTACTAATTTCAGATGATATTTATAATTCTCAAATAACAGAAGATGATAAATATAATAAATATAATTATTATTATGATAATTCTAAGAAATATTTTTCAACACAAAATCTAAATTCTTTAAATAAAGAAGATTATGATAAATTAAAGGAATATATTAAACTTCTTTTAGTTAATGATGAAAATGCAATTAAAGAAAGAATAAAACAATTAAAGATAAATTTAAAATTTTATGTTTATAATGATGAAAAAACAACTAATTTTAATAATATTAAATTAGATAAATCATTAATTATTAAAAAGAAGGATATTAAAGAAATACCAGTAGATAAAAATGAAGGTGAATTATATAATCAAAATTTAAATTTAATAGATAAAGCATTTGATATTTATGAAGAATTTTTGATAGATTGTCGAAATATCTTTATAGAATTATTTAATAATTTAAAAATTTCGTGTAGTTATACTAATTATATTAATGTAAATGAAAAAATAGTTGAATTAGATAATGTTTTATTAAATAAAGATAAAAATGGATTTAAAGACAATAAAAATGAACCAGCAATAGATATTTATAAGAAAATAATAGAAAATACAATAGGTAAGCTTGATAAATCTTTAAAGAAACATATAAATATAATAAAGATTTATGTTAGATTATTTCAATCAATAGAAACAGGAGGAGTAGGAATAAATATTGCTAATAAAACAGAAATAATACAAAAAATAATAAATAATTATAATTTATTTGCAAATGATGAGGATAAACACACATCAAATGATTTTTATAAATTTTATATAAAATTAAAATCAAATTTCGTAAGTAATAAATATAATTCATTTGATTCACTTGATTTAAAGAAAATGAATATTAGCACTAATAATGTTTCTTGGTCATTTATAATTTTAATTATAATATTTGCTATTATTTTATTAGAACCATTAATAATTTAAATATGAGTAGTTATAGTAATTATTTTTTAGGTAATGAAGATGATATAAAGGGAAAGGCAATAATAAATAGTTTTGATATTAATTATTTACCATTAAAACATTTACCAATTTCTTATTTTTCTATGAATGATATTAATAAATTTGAAATAACAAAAACTAGAGAAGAAATGAAAAAAATCGATAAAGAGATGAAAAATAAAATTAATAATTATAATAATTTCAATATTTATCCAATAATTATAACACTTTTTATTTTTTATATTTTTCTAATGATTTTTATATTACGAATAATTCAATATAATTATCCATTATATTATATTTATATTTTAATAGCAATTATTGGTATTCTATTATTAATTACCAGTTTATGGTTTTTATATATCAATAGTAATTTATTATAGTTTTATCTAATAGATATAATAATAATGAATAGTGGAATATTATTTGGATTTAAAGATTTAGTTAATTCTACATCACAATCTATTTCAATTTTTGATTTATCTTCTATTATATTTAATGATAGTTATTTAAAATCTTTAAGTCCCAAAAGATATAATTTTTATATTAAATTTGTAAGTGGATTATCTAAACCGGATGTTCTTGAAAAATTTTTTTATAAAACCAAAGAAGCTAAATTATATAAACAGGAATTAAATGAAAAAATTGCTAATTTTATAAATATTCTAAAAAAACTTAATACAAATATTTCACAAGATGAAATAACTAAAATTAGTGATAATATTTCAAATAATTTAAAGGACCGTTTTAATTTAACAGATGATGCTACCAATAAAATTAAAGATATGATAAATGCCAAAAAAGGTGGTTTTTATAAAGGTGAGCAACCTATGCAACAATTTATTGATACAGTAAAAACAGAATTACCACAATTAAATGAAGGAAATAGAATAAGGTCAGTTGAAGATTTGGTAAATAATAAACAAACACAAATTCAAACAAATAAAACTGATATGGTAAAAAAGGCAAAAACGATTTATGAAACTTATAAGGAAACAGTTAATCCATCATTGATGGAAATTAAAATGATAGATAGAGTTGTTTTTATAATAACAACTTTTATAATTCGCTATATATCATTATTATTTATTGATTGGGGATTATCTACAAATTTAATTAATTCTTTTCATTATGCTTTTTTTTATTATTCTGCCATTTATCTAGTATTATTTTTATTTATAACGATGTTTGTAAATGTAATAATTTCATATCCTATAATGGAATTATTTACAAACTCATCTATAGCAAATATTCCTAATTTATTTTATTATTTCTATATATATGCGAATGGTTATATTCGATTATTAATACATACCATTTGTATAATTATTTTATTATTTATTCCATATATTATAAATATAGATAAAATCAATATAATTAAAAGAGAAGAAAAACAAACAAATATCAGTTTTAATTATGATAAGAAAAAGAAGGTTTATGATGCTATTTCAACATTTTCTCTAATAATTTGGATATTTACAAGTATTATATCATTAAAATTTTAATAAAATAATTTAAATAGATTATTTAATTAAATGGATAGTCTAAATATTGAAAGACGAAGTCTTTTACTGGAACTTATAAGGGATATTATTCAAAATAATATTCCAGGTTATAATGATAATGCTATTAATTCCAGAATTACTAAATATTTAAATTTAGATAAAGAATTTCGTTCAAGACCTGAAAATTTTGATTTTGACAAACAATTACAATTAAACAAACTTCATAAATATTTTTATGGAAGTAATTATAATTTTGAGGACCCTGATGAAAATGATATGACTATATCAACGAATGTTTATGAAGATTTTAAAAGAATTTTTAAAAAAATAGCAGATTTAGCAGAAAGTCCCAATCTTTTATATGAAGATTTAATGAAATCTTTAAATTCTATAATGGTTACTGTTGGTGCTTTAAATAATGAAAAACAAATAATGGAATATCTTAATTTAGTTAATTCAACTATTCAAAGATATCAAAGTATTTATACAGTTCCTTCTCAGGATAAAATAACAATGGGTAGTATTAGTAGTAAAAAACCAGAAGAAATTGAAGAATATGGCGAAATAAAACCATTAACTATACCTACAAGAAAAATTGAAAAAGAAGAAGATGGTTTAGTTCAAAAACCATCAATTCCAACAACAGGAGAAGATGCAACAACAAAAATAGATAAAGAAGCAAAACTTTTAGAATTACGTGAAAGAGCAAAAAGAGAGGAAGAAGAATTTTTAAGAAAAAAAGAGGAAAGAGAAAGGGAAGAAAGAGAAAAAGCAAGATTAAGATTAGAAAAGGAAACAGCAGAAGCTCAATTAAAATTAGAAGAAAAAGGTGAATTAAAAAAAATAAAAGATGAAGAAATGGAAAAAAGAAGAATAGAGGAAGAAGAAAGAATACGATTAAAAGAATTATTAGCAAAAAATAAGGAAGATTATGGAGAAGAAATTGGAGAACTTGAACCTGAAAAATTAAAGGAAATATTAGAAGAAATAACAAAAGAAAGTATAAAAATTAGTGAATATGATAATATAATTAAAATAAAAGAATTAATAATTTATTATTGTTATTTGGTTAAATTTTATAATTTTGGTTTTAATTATGAATTAAATGTTATATTATCAATGATTAAAAATAAATTGAATATTCAACAAATTAATTATATTGATATGACAGAAACTGAAACACCAAAAATAAAAGAAGTAATAGAAAAAAATAAAGAAATTTTAGATAAATATTTAAGAAATTTTATAAAGGATTATATTGATTTATTAAATAGTCAAATTAAACTTCCAAATCAATCTATTATAAGTAAAATTAAAAATAAGATGTTTGGTGATAAAACTGAAAGAGATAATGATAATAAATTAAAAAATAATAAAAATGTTATATTAGAATTATTAGAATTATTATTTAAAACAGATATAATAAAACATCATTCTATTTATTTATTTAATGAAGAATTAAAATATTTTGAAATAATTGAAGAATTAACCAAAAAATTATTTAGTGAAGAATATAAAAAGAAAATATTAGAATATTTTGAATTTAAAATAAAAGAAGAAATGAAAATTGCAAATGAAAAAGTTAGTATAAGTGGTATTATAAAAGGAGGTGGTATTGAAGATGATATAAAGGAATATAAAAATTCTTTAATTGAACTTGCTAAATATAATTATAGAGATTTAAATGTAGATGAAATTACTGAAAAAGTTGATGAAATTGAAAAAATTCAATTAAAAACAGAAGAAGATTATTTACAATTAGATGTTGTTTTATCCAAAATGACAAATTTAACAGAAAAAGAACTTAAGGATAAATCAAATATAATTACATTCAAATCTGATGATTTACCATCAATATCCAGTATAAAATCTAAGAGAATTGGTAAAATAGGTGAAAGAGAAAGTTCGGAATCATTAGGATTAGGACTAGATTTATATAAAAATGATAATTATTTATTTTTAATGGAATTTTTAGATAGTAAGGAAGATGATTATGAAAAATTAATAAAGGAATTAAATGTTTCTTATAAGATGTTTTCTAAATTCAGTTTTAAAGATGATAAAACTAAATTTATAAATATTTTTACTAAAAAAATAGTAAATGTTATGCAAACAAATTTAGATGAATTAACTAAAATATTTTTTAATCTACTTTCAAAAATTAAAAAGTTAGATATTACAAATTTTGATAAAGTAATTAGAGGTATTTTAGAAGAAATAATTGGAAATGATTATAATAAAGGTATAAATGAAATTATATTTTATATTTTTAAAATTAAATATTTTGATAAAGATAAATTAAATTATGATGATAATGCAACAGATAAAGAGTTATATTATGATTTTTTATTAAAATATATGAAATATAAAAAAGATTTTCTAGATTTATTAACAGAAATTAAAATTGAACCAATTATAGATGATGAAATAATAGAAAATGTCAAAAAATTAAGTATAAATGATTTAAACATTAATGAAAGTCAAAAAATACCAAATTTTTTTGGTGAATATTGTTATGAATTATATAAAGAATATTTAGAATTTTTAGTGGATAAAGATAAGGTAAAAGAATTTAATGATGAGGTTTCAAAAATAAAACCTAAAACTTTATTAAATAAATTAAATCCATTTGCAAAAACAGGAATTTCTAAATTAAATATAGATATTTATTTGGATAATAAGGATAATCAAGAAGCAATTAAAACATTATTAAAAATAGATATTTCAGAAGAAGATGATTATGAATTAAGTGAAAAATTAAAAAAAATGATTGAAAAAGAAAATATTTTAGCTCTTAATTTAGATAATTTTAAAACAATAAATGAAATTATTGAAAAATATAAAAAAAGAGAAGATGATAGAAAAAAATTAGAGGAAATTAAACAAGTTTATGGATATGAGTATGAATTAGAATATTTATTTTTAAAGGATTTATATAATTCAGGTTCTACAACTACAAAAATTAAAATAAAAACAATAAATTTTTTTACATTGGGATATATTGATAAAGAAAAAATAGAAATTACCAATGAAGAAAAATTATTAATTTTATTATTTTATATATATAAATTTAATACATATGAAAAAGATTTTGTTTTAAAAGATGATTTTTTAACAGCAAATAAAAATGATTATAACAATAAAATATTTTTATTAATTTCTCTATTAATATTATTATTAAAATATGATAAAAGTAATATTCCAAATATAACAGTTAGTGATGAATTATCAAATGATATTTCAGCTTTTTTTAATAATTCAATTGATGAAAAAATTAGTATTTTAGAATTAGAAAAGTATTTAAATGATGATATAAAGGATGATATAAAGGATGATGTAATATACGATTATTTATTATTATTGTGTAAAACTGATAAATTAACAATAGAAAATAAAAATTTGATTTTAGATAAAATAAGTGAAATTAAAAATAAATCCAGAAAAGATTTAGAAAAAGAATATAATATAAAACCAGAAATTAATATTAATATAAATACAATAAAGTTTGATGAAAAATTCATAAATGAAAATAAAAAAATCGTAATAATAGATAAAGATAAAACTATTAAAGATGTTTTAAAAGATTTAGATAAACAACACACTGATTATGATTTAAAGATAGAACCTTTAATAAAAAAATATTTATTTGATTTAATAAATAAAAAAGATAATATTATACTAGAAATTATAGAAATATTAGTTCAAATTTACAATTTAAAAAAAGATATTAAATTAAAATTAAATACAACTTATTTTATTGGAGATAGAGAAAATTTAGAATATAAATTTATAGTTTTATATACATTATTATATAAGGAAAATGAACAAGAATTAAAAAAACTATTTAATACTCTTGAAATATCCAAAGAACAAATAGAAGAACAAATAACTAAATCTCAAATAGAAATTAAAGATATTAATAAATTTTTTGTGATTTTTTTAGAAGATGAAGCTAATGAAGAATATGAACAATTTCAAAAAGATTTTATAAATATTTATTTTTTTGGATTACCAAAACATCCAAATTCAATTCAATACGAATATGATGAAAAATTATTAGAATTATTGAAAAAAATAAAAAATACATATTTTGCATCATATGAAAATCCTCCAGAAGATATAAGAGAAACAAAAGATAAAATTAAATATTATTTAGGTCAATTTAAATTTAAATTAGATTTAATAAATGAGCCAAAGGATAAAGAAACTAATCCAATTGAAATATTAAAAATAATTATTTATTTAAAAAATGTTTTAATTGAAGTTAAAGATGATAAAACTTCAAATAAAGATAATATTAAAAGATATAAAGAAAATATTAATGATTTTTTAAAAAAATATGTTGCAAAGAAACCTTCATTATTAAAATTAATTCGTGGAGATGAATTAAAAATAAAAACAGATAATATATTATTTGAAATTAGTGAAATAATAAAAAAATATTTATATGAATATATAAAACAAGAAAATACTAATATTGTTTCGATTGAAAATGATTTAAAAATAATAAAATTAGTTATAGATTTATATAATAATTTATATGATAATATTGATACATTAATTGATATTATATATGACCCAAAAGATAAAAAAAATATTAAATTTATAATAGAATATTTATTTAATACCTGTAATTTATTTTATGAGAATTATAATATATATTCACATCATTTTACATTATATGGTAGTATATTAAATGAAAATACAAAAATAGAAGAAATATTATTATTATATTTTGAAAAAAAGTTATTTGATGAAAAAAAATATAAAATTAATGAAATATCTAAATTTATTTTATTTATATTACAAAATAAATTTCCTTTAAGATATAATTTCAAAGAAAAAGAAAAATATGATGATAATTTATTAATATTATTAAATTGTGAATATTATTTTCAAAAAAATATAAATTTTGATAAAATAAAAGAATTAGGTAAATTAATTAATGAAAATTATAATAAAAAATTTAAATTTGATAATTTTGAAGAAATATTAAATTCTGATTTTAAATTGAGTGATTTAATTTTTAAAACATATATTTCAATATATTTTAGTAATAAAACTATATTAGAATTTTTAAATACATTAGATGAATTAGATACAAATAAAATTTATTTATCAATTAAATTTTTAATATGTTATTCTAATTTTTATGATTATTATAAAAATGTATTTAGAGATTTAAATTATACAAATTATACTCTTGAAGTTAATTTATTGGCATTTTATAAAAATTATTATAATTTTGAATTTAATAAAAATACATATGATCAAACTATTAGAGATATATTAAACATTTTATTTTTAAAAATAAATAAATTATTTAATGAAAAAATTTATTATAAAGAATATGAAACAAATATAATAAAAATTTTTAAAAATTTTATAATATTAGCAAAAAAATATAATAATAATGATTATAATTGGGATATAATTCAAGAATTAATAAATAATATTAATACTCATTTTAGGCAACCCCTATTTATATTACCATCAGAAGATGATGAATTAGAAATACCAGAAAGTATTAAAAAAGATTTAGAAAGAAAAACTAAAATTTTAAATAATTTAATTGATACAGAAGATGATTTAAATAATTTAGATAAAATATATGAAATTATAACTAGATATAATCAAGAAAATTTAAATACTAAAAAATTATTAGATTTATTAATAGATTTAGATGATTTTACGGATAAACATTTATCTATAAAATTTTTAATAGCATTATTTAATAATAAAAAAAATTTAACAGATTTTACTAATACAGATATATCATCATATGAAATAGAAGATAAATTAAAAGATTTTTTAATTATTTATAATGATGATATAGCATATTGGTTTAATATTGTTGATAATACTCAACATAAAATATTTAAATTCATATTATTTGTATTATTATTAAAAACAAATAATAAAAAAGATAAAGATATTTATAAAATAAAAACTAAATATGATAATGATTTTAGATTATTATTAGAATTTTTATATTTACATATATATATATTAAAAGATGATAATATTAATATAAATAAACTTAATACATTATTTCAATTATTAAATACTAAATATTTTTATGAACAAATATTTGATTTAACATTATATAATAATATTGAAACTTTACCATTATTATCAAATGATTATAATAATGCTTTATCAAGGTCAATAATTAAATATAATGAATATTATTTTGATAATACTGATAATTCATTAACTAATTTATTAATAAAAATTAGTGAATTAAATTTAAAAAATTTGGAAATATATTTAATTGTTTATTTATATAAAAATAATATTTATTATGATCAAAATGATGGAGTTCCAATATATTTAGATGATTTTCAAGATAGAAATAGTATAAAGTTTGATATTGAAAATAAGTTATTAGAATTTTTAAAAACTAATGATATAAGTGTAATAAATGGTTTATTTGAAATTGTTGATAATAATCCCCAAAAAATTATTAATTTTATTGTATTTATATTTATAGAATATTATAAAAATAAATATAATTTAAATAGTTATAATTTTGATAAAAATACAAATTATACTATTAATGAATTACAAACATTTATTAATAATATAAATACAGATGATTATTTATCTATTATTTATTTTATTAATTTAATAATTAATAAAATAAATCAATTGTATAATTTTACTTATAATAATTTAACATATAATTTAGGATATGAATATGAATATGATTATGAAGGATTTAATGGTGGAAATAAAGGAAATGCAATTTCAATTTTAAATGTATTTAAATTATACTATAATGTAGAGAAGGAAATAAATACAAATTCAGTTTATAAATTATATTTCTTATTGAATTTATTTGGATATTATAGTGATGATCAGAAATTATTATTGGATTTGATTAAAATAATAGAATTAAATAATTATAATAATGAGGTTAATGAAATAATTAAAGAAATACTTAAAAGAATACTTGAAATTACAAAAGGTTTTTTTATTGATTATATTAAAACATTTAATGAAGTTGATTCAATAATTAAAAATTATTATTTAGAACATTCAAAATTAGTTAAATATATATATATAAATTTTATTTATGATATTTATAAAAATTTGGAAACAACAGATGTAAAATTCAATATTAATATTAATAAAGTTGAAATAACAATAAATAAGACAAATCAAGAAATTAAAAATGAAATTTTAAAAATGATAAGTGAAAATGATTTTATTTTTAATCAACAAAAAGAATTTATTGAAATTACAAAACAAGTTCCAAATACAGACCTAAATAATTTCATTTATATTATTTATGATTTAACATCTAAATTCCAAATAACTATTGATAATATGACGGAATTAAATGCATATATAGTAATTCAATTATTAAGTTCGAATGATGATATTATATTATCCTTAAATAAAAATAATTATAAAATAGAAAATTTCAAGACCTCACCTTATAAAATCCTAAAAAATCCAGACATTAAATTATCTTTAAATAAAAATCAAATAGAATTGTATGAATATTTATTGAAACGAGAGAATTATAATGAGTTGATAAAATTATTAAGAAAGGATTATTATTATATTTCATTTGATGTTAAGAGGGATTATAAATATAAATTTAATATTAATAGTGAAATAATGGATTTGATTGATAATGAAAATAAATTAGAAAAGAGTTTAATAAATTATCCTAAAAATCCGATATCAATTCATATAAAAATGTTAGATATACTGGAGATAAAGGAAAATAAATTACAATCATTAGTATATTATGGAATTTATTTAACTGCTGGAGTTTTTATGAAACCGTCATCAGTATTTAATTTTATAACATTAATTTATGTATATTCGATATTAAAAAATAGTTCATTTGAATTTAAAGAAGATTATAAAAATTTATTGAAATTTTTTGAGAAAGTTTTAAAAATAATGTTAAAACAGTTAGGAATAAAGAAAGATATAAATAATTTTATAAAAACAATAATAGATTTTAAGGTAAAAGGAAATAATCAATATATAAATAAATTTGAAAATCAAATAAAATTAGATACAAATTTTTTAAATTCTTTATATAATTCAAAAGATGAGATTAAAATAGAAGATTTATTTGAAGATTATTCAAATTATTTTCAATTATTATTTGTATATTTAATAGATAATGCAAATAATTCGAATGAATTAGAACAAATAATTAATTATTATTTCATAACAGTTCTTTGGGGATTTAAGGAAAGTGGAAAAATAACAGAAGAATTAGAGAAAATGATAATAGATTTAAATGGAAAATATTTCAAAATGATAATTATTCCAACTAAAATTACAGGAGGTAATTCTCAAAGTCAAAATATAAGTAATAGAATTCAACCACAACTACAACCTCAACCACAACCTCAACTACAACAACAACAAGTAATAGAACCTAAAAATACAAATATAATAAATGAAGAAGATAAGGAAGAATTTATAAAAAAACTAACATTTATAAATAATTTTATAAAAGAGTTTCATAGTTTTAATGATAAATATAAAATAAAACTAAAAGATGGTGCAGGAGGTATTATTAATAAATATAATACAATTATAGATGATTTAAATACTATAATAGACTATAAAAAATTAGAAACACCTGTTCAAATACAAAAAATAGATTATCCAAATAATCAGGATAAAACATTTGCACAAGATATAGCAAAAATTAAATCACAAATTAGTGATAAAATAAATCAAGTGGATGATTATATAGTTAAATATGAAACTAAAAATGAACCAAAAAAAGAAGAATTAATTATTTTATATAAATTAAATGAGGATTATGATAAAATAGTTAAAAGTTATATTCCATTTTTTGATAAATATAAAAATAGTAATGATGTTCTTATAAAAACAATTATGGGAATGTTAAAGAAAAAAGATGAAGATGATAATGATTATACTTTTGATATAATTAAAAAGTATTTAAAGTTATATGACAGTGTAATAAAACAATTTAAGGATGAATTACAGAAAACTAAGAAAAGTTTGGCTTCTGTGATAAATACAATTAAAGATTTGGAAAATAAGTATAATGTTTATATTGGAAGAGGACAACAACGCAGAGAAGAGAGTAGAGATAATTATGTAGAATTTGGTGGTGCAATTGATACTCATTCATCAGCACAAAAAAATAAAAATAAGTTTGAAGATTTTAATAAATTAATTGAACAATTAGAAGAGAAAAAAATAGATGAAAAAATAACTAAATTGGAAACAGGAATTAAAAAAATAAAATCTTCAACTGGTATTAAAGATAGTTCTAATAAAGAAGATGTAGTTAAATCTGATATTGATTTAGCAACTGCAAGTTTATTTGAAAGATTATTATATCAATATGATAATGATGTTAAATCAAGTATTCCAGAAATAGCAAAAGCTAAATTATATGATAAGGTAGTTGATAATAATTTAGACCCAGAAATAGAACTTGAAATAACATTTTATGATAAATTAATTTTTATATTTGTGGTTATTATAATTAGATTAATTGCAGTTAATATTACTTATTATTTTATAGATAATAATTCAATAACTGTAATTCAAAAAGCAATTCAATATTATGCAATTATTTATATATTAATCTTTTTAATTTTATTTATAATAATAAATATAGATGTTTTCAGATTACGATTAATATTCAATTTTATGAATATGCATATTAATTCAAGTGGAATATTAATTCATATAATATTAAAAATAATAATATCATATATTGTATATTTATTAATTATAAATATAGATAATAAAACAAAACCTTCAAGATTATCAAAACATCAAAAGATTAAATTGAAATTTAAATTAGATGTTTTAACAATTACAATTTTAGTATTTTTGAGTATTTTCATTTTAGTTATTTAAGATGATATTTAAAAGTTAATGAAATATTATGTTTAAAATTAATAATTTTACCATTTATAAAATCATTAATTTTTAAATTTCCTTTTAAAATAAATAATCGATTATTATTAATATCAATAATTCTATTTTCACTACTTTCACCATTTTCCTTTATTATTTTTATTTTATCATTAATATTAAAATTATTAATTTTATTATCACCAATATTTAAAGAAAAATAATTATTTTGTTCTAATACATCATTTATTATTACTAAATATTCATTTAATTCTATTGGATTATAATTCCAATCCAATAAACTAATATTCCAATTATTATTATTTAATGATATATCTATATAATCATCTGTAATTGGTTTCCAAATATCCCAAGTTGCATCTATTATAGGTATTGGATTATAAATATAAGTATTATTTTTAGTTCCATCGCTTATAACTAAAATGATATAAGGAGTTTTATTTTTGATATCAATAGGAATACTAATACAACAAGGATAAATATTATAAGTATTAATATTGATATTAGGATTAATTTTAAAATTATTTTTAAAAGTATTAATTATAAAAGTTTTAAATTTTTGAGAAACTACTTGATTATAGTTTGAAATTTGAATAGGTGTTTGTGGTTTCATATTAATTTGATTATTAGTATCATTTTCATTTTCAATAATTGCTGGTTTAATATTAATAATAGCTGAACGCATTTTTTCAATTTCTTTAATTTTTAATTCTAAATCCAAATCTGGTGTATCTTTTTTTTCTTCAACTTTTTTTTTAACTTCCATTAGAACTAATTTATTGGAATTATTGTTAGGTGTCATTAAATCATCTTTATAAATATCATTATAAATATTCATAAAAATTTCTTTAGAAAATGATTTAATATTATATTTATCATCTAACATTTTTAAACAAGAATTATATAATTCATTACTATCCATTATTATTATTAATAATTATTATTTAAAGGTTTTTTTTAAGTGTCTTGATATTAGGTCTAAAATAAGTAAAACGCAATTTTTTCATTTTTTCATCTGTATATTCCTTTAAATTTACAATAGTATCTAACATTACATTTTTATTAATTTTAAGATAATTTAACCATAAAACCTGAAAAGCAATTGAAAAAACTCCACATTCTGTATTACTTCTTTGATGTCTAATAGTATTTATTCTAATTGGAAATGGTTTTTTAAAAATAGTTTCAACTTGTTTTTTTATATCAATAAAAACTGGTCGTAAATCATTTGGAATAGTTCCAGTGGTGCTATCATAATAATAACCTCCAAAAGATGGTAAAGAAGGGTCTAAAATAAAAAAACTAGAAGTCCAATGTGTTCCAGGTTCGGTTGAACGTGAAAGATTTGTAATAAAACCAAAATATTTAATTTTACCAGAATTCATAATTTTTCGCACATCAATTTTAGTGGTTTTTCCAAAATCAATGGAAAAAACCCCTATAAATTTATAATAATTATCTGGATTTTTTTCATATTGTCTCATAACTTTTATTATATCAAAATTAGATAACCATTCAACAGGATTTTTAACCCATTCAATAGGTTGAGCAGGTCTTAAATCATCTCTTTCAATTTCTATTAAATCATTATAAATTTTAGGTTTTTTGAGAGTTTTAGCCTTTATTTTAAGAATATCAATCCAAGACCAATAACTATTTTTAAAATGTTTATTTAAATTTGTAATAATATCATTATAACTATCTGTTTTATTTATAATAATTTTATTTAAAGGATTTAGTAAATTCCAAATTTTAATAATTTTAGATAAAGATTTAATACTATAACAATTTTTTCGATTACGTGCCGAAGGACTACAAAAATCCATAGATGTTTCTATTTTATTCATTAGAATTTATAATAATGGTAATAAAAAATGAAAATATATCTATAATTAACATATCTAAGACCAATAATGGTTAAAAAATATAATTAATCCTATATTTAGAGATATTTAAAAATAAAAAATGATATTTATTTTAATATATAAAATAAATATAATATGTCGATTGCTAAAAATGATTTACTTACATTCATAAATAAATATAAATCCGAAAAAGGTAAAGCATTTACGAATACTAGTATTGGAACTCCAAGAATATCGATTAATATTCCAAATGAAAATTATGAACAATTCTTGAATTTATATGCATTAGCAATTACAAGTGGAATTTCATTATTTTTGACGGAAAAACCAATTGAACCAAGTCCAATAAGAGTAGATTTAGATTTTCGATTTAGTTTGGATTCATCTACAGATGAAATTTCAACAAGAATTGTGAGAAAATATAATGAAACTCACATTTATAAAATAATAGATTGTTATTTTACAATTATTAATAGTTATCTTAATATAAGTGATGAAGCAAATATTGCTTATATTATGGAAAAACCAAATCCTAGTCCATTTAGAAATAAAATTAAGGATGGAATACACATAATTTTTCCAAATATTATAGTTAATAATAATATTCAACATTTTATTCGAAATAAAATTTTAGAAAAATCGCAGGAAATATTTGATATTCGCGATTTATGTGCAATTCCTGAGGATATTATTGATAAAGCCATAATTAGTGCTAATTGTTGGTTATTATATGGTAGTAAAAAAGCAGCAGAAACTGATGAAGCATATCGTGTGACTAAAATTTATAATTATAGAGATGGTAAGACTAATAAAATAGAACATATACCATCTGCAAAAGAAGAAATTGATTATATTCGTTTATTTTCAATGCGTAAAACAGATGTTCCAGAAACTCCTTTAATTGATGATAAATCAAATGAGGTTAATGAATATATTCGACACGTTTTACCAATGGTTGATAAAAAACAAAAGGATAAAATGGATAATAATATATTTTCAGCAAAGCTAACTAATATTATTAAAAATTATACGAATGATGATGAATTTATATTGGCTAAGGAATTAGTAAATGAATGTTTATCACATAATCGTGCAGATAGATATGACGATTGGATTAATCTAGGTTGGGCTTTGCGAAATATTGATTATCGACTTATAAATACTTGGATTGAATTTTCTAAAATCAGCAGTTCTTATGTTGAAGGAGAATGTCAGAAATTATGGGATAGAATGCGTAAAGAACATTTAAGTATGGGAACTTTAAGGTGGTGGGCAAAAGAAGATAATCCACAGCGTTATAATGAAATTATAAATAATTCAATTATTCCTCTTATTGATATTGCTATTGGAACTGATGGAGCACATTATGATATAGCAAAAGTAGTTCAAGGTATTTATAAGGGTGAATATAAAGCAATTAATAAGGATACTTGGTATAAATATGATAAGAATTGTCATAGATGGGTAAAAGCGAAAGAGGGATTAAAATTAAGAAAGGAATTGAGTGAAGAAGTTTGCAAGAAATTTATAGAACGTGCGCAATATTATAACACGAAAATTTATTCGACAACGGATGAAGGACAGAAACAAATATTTGATAATAAGGCAAAATCGGCAATTAAGATTTCATTAAAATTGAAACAATCCGGATTTAAGGAAAGTATTATGAAGGAATGTAAATGTTTATTCATAGATGAAAAATTCGAGGAATTATTAGATAATAGAAGTTATTTATTAGGATTTGATAATGGAGTATATGATTTAAAATTACATATATTTCGTGAAGGAATGCCAGATGATTATATATATCTATCAACAAATAAAATATATATTCCATATGATTTAAATTCACCAGAAGTAGGTGAAATTAATAATTTCTTCGAAAAGTTATTTACAAATGAAAATTTGCGAAATTATGTTTTAGATATATTAGCGTGTGCAATTGATGGAAGTATAGTTCAAGAAAGGTTCTATATTTTCACAGGTCAAGGTAGTAATGGTAAAAGTAGATTATTGGATTTAATTCAAAAAGCTATTGGTGATTATTATGGAACTTTGCCGATATCTCTATTAACTCAAAAACGTGCGGCATCGAATTCTGCTCAAGGTGAAGTAGAAAGAATGAAAGGAAGAAGATTTGGAATTCTTCAAGAACCATCAGAAAATGATAAAATTAATATTGGATATATGAAAGAATTATCAGGAAATGATAGAATTCTTACAAGAGGTTTATATAAAGAACCTTATGAATTTAAACCACAATTTAAAATGATATTGGCTTGTAATGAATTACCAGAAGTTCCTAGTGATGATGGTGGAACTTGGCGTAGAATTAGAGTTATTGAATTTTCATCAAAATTCTGTGAAAATCCAAATCCTGAGAAACCAAATGAATTTCCAATGGACCTTCAATTAAGTGAAAAATTAGAAAGATATGCGGATGTATTCTTATCAATGTTAATTGAAAGACATAAAACAATTAATCCTACTAAAATTAATGAACCAAGAGAAGTTATTAATGCTACACAGAAATATAAGAATAATAATGATGTTATTGGACAATTTGTTAGTGATAATATTATAATTGATGCTAGTATTAAAGAAAAGATTGGAATTAATGAAATTAGTAATGAATTTAAGACTTGGTCAGCGAATAATATAGGTAAAGGTAAAAGAAATATTGATAGAACTCAGATTAAGTCATATATGGAGAAATTATTTGGAAATTATGATGCCAAGAAGGGATGGACAGGAATTAGATTTAAAACAGATAGTGATAAATAAATATAAAAAAAATGATTATTATTTATTTTTATTATTTAAATTAAATGACTTATTTTAATATAATCAAAATTACAAATGAATTTGTAAAAAACTATATGGATAATCTAAATGATATTTCTCACGATTATTTACATATTTTATTAGTTATCAAATATGCTAAAGAAATAGCAAAAAAGGAGGGAATTAAAAAAACAAGAGATTTATTTCATATTATAATGGGTGCATTATTACACGATGTTGGAGATAGTAAATATACTAATGAAAATCAAAAAGAAATAATTAAAAATTATTTAAGGAGATTTAAGAAACTTAAAACTTATGATAAAAACGAAATTATAAGAATTAGTAGTAATATTTCATTATCTAAAGAAAGAAGAATGGAAATAAAAAAAACAAAAAGAAATATGAAATTATATATAGTTCAAGATGCAGATAGAATAAATAGTTTAGGTTCTATTGGAATTATGCGTTATATTACTTATAATTGTAATAATAATAAAAAACCATCATTTAAAGAGATTATAAGTAATATGAGAAAAAGAACAAATAAAATTAAAAGATTTATAAAAACTAATTCTGGAAAAGAAATAGCCAAAAATAATTATAAAATAATAAATGATTTTATTAATAATTATAATAATTTCATATAATTGTATTTTATTTCTTTAAATAAAAATAAAAATGATTAATATTTATTTATTTTTATTTTTAAATGAATTTTACAAATTCAACAAAAATTTCATATGTAAATGGTGGAAATACGGTTCCTATATTACTTTTATTAGTAGTCAGTTGTTTATGTTGTTTATGTTTCATCATTAGATGTTGTTATGATTATTATAATCGCATCTTTTATGATAATTATTTTGATTGTTGTTATGATTGTTGTTGTTATAAATCAAACAAAGTTATGAGTGATGAACAAATTTAAATTTTTGTTAATTAAATTGGAATTACTTAAAAAATGATTTTTATCAAAAAAATTTAAAATTAAAAAAATGAATAATACAACAACTATTATTGATTTAAATGTGAATAGTTCAAGTATAACATTTATATTATTATTGATGATAATATTTGGACTAATTGCAATTTGTTTTATTTTGAAATATTGTTGTTTATTTTTCAAAAATTGTTGTATTATTACAATGATTTGTTGTAATTATGGTTATGAAATTTGCGATTATTGTGATAAACCAAAAATTAAAAGGTTTGTTATTGAAACTTCAAATATTCCATTTGGAACTGTTATAAGTCCATCAATTATAAATCAAATTGATATAATTATTTGATTTTTTATGTATTTAATTATTTAAAATAGAAACAAAAATGATTTTTTTTGAATTAATTTAATTTTTATAAAAAAGATGAATATCACATCTATTTTAAAGGATAATCTTGGTATGAATGAAACCTTATTCACAATTATATTAGGATTTTTACTTGTGATAAGTTTCTGTATCTTGTATTGTATATTGAGAGGTATAAAAGAACTTCTTATTTATTGTTGTGGATGTAATAAAAAAATTGATATTGAGAAAAATTAATTTTTTGTATTAAATAACTTAAAATAAAAAATTGGAGTAGTGGTAATATTGATTATAATTATTGCAGTAAGTTGTTGGTGTTCATTAAATATAATTCAATATTTATATTATAAAACTTGTATTTTTCTAAGAATAATAAAATGAAGATTAAGAAGAAAAGAAATAAAATTATTAGTGATTATATATGAAATATTATTTGGTTTAGTAATAAATACCAGAAATATATCATATATATTGGAAAATTAAATTTTTTTGTAATTAAAAAAAATAAAAAATGATATATAAAAAGAAAGAAATAATTAATTTATAATGAATATTAATATTGATGTTATCATTCAAAATCTTAAAGATATGTTAATAAATAGAGGTGATAATATTGATGAATTTGAGGAACACGAAGTAGAAATTGAAAGAGATGATTTTATTAGTGATAATAGTGCAATTAATTTTCATACAAGTGATACAGCAATTATATTTGCATTAACTAAAACATTGCGTTCAAATATAATAGATGATTTAAAGAAAAATAGTTCATATATAGAAGGATTTGTGAAGAAATATAATGGAAAATATAATATAATATTGGTATTTAATAATGATTTATTAACAACACCATCAATAACTTCTTTAACATCTATTGATAAGATTTTGCAAAAAAAGGGAGGAATGTTGCAATATTTCCATTCGAATGAATTATCATTTAATCCAACTAAACACGAATTAGTTCCACCTCATAGAAAATTAACAGTAGAGGAAGGAAAAAAGGTAATGGAAAAATATATGATTAAGAGTAAATTACAAATGCCTTTAATTCTTCATACAGATGTAATAGCAAAATGGATTGGATTAAAACAGGGAGATATAGTAGAAATAACTAGATATAATCAAAATAGCGGAAAATGTTATTATTATAGATGTTGTGTATAAAATAATACTTTCTTTTTTTATTTTTTTATTATAAATGAGTAATTATAGAAATAAAACTTATAATAAATACAGAGATTTATATATAAAATATTCAAAGGAAGAAGTTAATTATTTTCAAAAATTGGAAAATAATAAAAAAGATGAAATATTAACAATTGAAAAGGAAATAGATGAATATAAACCATTTAAAGAACCATTAAGATTTAAATTTTTATCTTTAAATACTAGTTTAACAAATAAGATATGTATATTAAGGAAATATGAGGATTTTATGAAATTAAGTCCATTTTCATCAGAATATTCAAAATTAGGTAAATGGATTTCAACAATTTCACAAGTTCCATTAGGTCAATATAAAGAACTTAATTATAATAAAAAAAGAATACCTGATTTTTTATTAGATATTCGTAAAGGACTTGATAAGAATATATATGGACATATAGAAACTAAAGAACAAATAGTAAGAATATTAGCTCAATATATATCAAATCCAGATGCAAAAGGTTATGTAATAGGAATTCAAGGTTCAATGGGAGTTGGTAAAACTAAATTTATAAAAGATGGAATAGCAAAAGTAATTGATTATCCAATTGCATTTATACCATTAGGTGGTATTTCTGATTCGAGTTATTTAAAAGGTCATTCATATACTTATGAAGGTTCAACATTTGGAAAAATAGTAGAACAATTAATAAAAACAAAGGTTATGAATCCAATTTTCTTTTTTGATGAATTAGATAAAGTTTCTAATAGTCGTTATGGAGAGGAAATAATAAATACTTTAATTCATATAACAGACACAACACAAAATGATAAATATAATGATAAATATATAGAAGAAATAGATTTAGATTTATCAAAATCTTTAATATTTTTCACATTTAATGATATAGAAAAAGTAAATCCAATATTGAGAGATAGAATGATTACTATTTCAATTAATAATTATACACGTGAAGATAAATTAAAATTAACTAAACATAGTTTATTGGAAACAATTTTTAAATCTTATAATTTTAATGAAAAAGATGTAATATTATCAGATGAAATGATTTATTATATAATAGATAATACAATAGAAGAAGATGGTGTAAGAAATTTACAAAGAAATATTAATAATATTTATTCTTATATAAATATGAATAGATATTTAGAAATTGATAATAAAATAATAAAATTTCCATTTAAGGTTAATAAAGATTTTATAGATAAATATTTAATATTAAAAAAGAAAGAAAATGAAACAAAATTATCTATGTATTTATAAATGAAAAAAAGATTAAATTATTTGTTTTATATTTCTATAATAATTGGAATTATATTTTTAATTTTCATAATTAAAAAATTTAATTATTCTAATAATGAAAAATTTAGTTCTTCTATAATTACATTTTTAACCCAAGAGGAAACTAAAAATTTTATACTTAAAGATGAAGATAAATATTTGAATAATTTAAGTATTTATGATTTAAGGGCAAGAAAATGTAAAACTTATATAGAATATTTATATCAAGCAGGTAATAGCACATTAGAATTTACCCAAGAACAAAAAGAAAAGATTTTTAAATGTGCAAATGAAGCAAAATTATATTTTAATAATAATATGAATTGGGTTTTTGCATTAGTTAATAATAATTATGAGGAAGGTTTTCCTCATACAAGAGGAAATATTATATTTCTATCATCAACAATTATAAATTATTCGGATATAGAATTAACAAAAACATTAATTCACGAAAGCATTCATATATATCAAAGATATAATAAAGAAGAAATAAAGAAATATTTGGAAAAAAATAATTTTACAATTTCAAGATTAAGAAATAATACTTCTTTAATGAGAGCAAATCCTGATTTGGATGATTATATTTATAAAGATAAAAATGGAATAGAAATGATAGCAAATTATAATTCAGAATTTCCAACAAGTATAAGTGATATATCATTAACAACATTATCAAATGAACATCCATTTGAATATATGGCTTATACAATAGCAGAAGAATATTCACGAAAAATATTAAATAAATATAATAAAATAAAATAAAATAAAAAATTATTTATTATAAATTGATTTAATAATTTTATAATTATTAGTAAAATCTTTAATTCTTATATTTTGATATTCATCCATATAATTATTGATATTATCTTTATTAATACCTCTATTTTTAAGAGATTGATATTTATTTTGAAAGTCATATACTAGAATATCTATTGATTGTTCTAATAATCTATTAAAATCATTATTCATTCTTTTTTTTCTATATTTAAATCATAAATATTCATTTTTTATTTTATAAGAGATGTCTAATTTAATAGGTTTAACTATAAATGCCTCTTCTACTGACAAATTTAAAATTTATCCTTATAATTCTAATAATAAAATTGCATATTCATTAAAAATAAATGATAATAGTAATATTATTACATTTCATAATAATGAGATGATTGGGATAGGAACATCACAACCAACGGAAAAATTAAATATTTATAATGGTTCATTAAGAGTTTCAAATAATTCCAATCAAATAATTGATATTAATTATAATTCCATTTCTTTTTATAATTCTAATTTTGATTTGAAAGGAACTATTAAAAATGACAATAATAATATTAATAACTCCATTTCCTTATATAGTAATCTGGAAATTAAGGGGGAATTATTTATAAATGAATTTAGACCAATTAATAATAAATGGCATAGAACTAATAATGATAATAAAAATCGTTTTTATTTTGCCAGTAATTCTTCAACAATTTTTGAAAGTCCCAATGGATATGAATTTAGAAATATTAATAATAGTAATATTTATATTACTAATAATGGAAATTTAGGAATAGGATTAACAAATCCTCAAAATAATTTACATATCATAAGTGATACACAATTTCCTCTTAAAATTTCCTCTAAATTACTTAATAATAATGGAACTTTTATTTCTTTAAATACAGAAATATGTAATTGGACAAAATGTGCAATAGGTCATATAAGAACAAGTAATTTTGATGTGGGTGATATTATTTTTATGACAAATAATAATTTAAATTCAAATTCCATAAATTTTAATGATGAAAGATTAAGAATAAAAAGCACAGGTTTAATTGGAATTGGAATAACAAATCCTAATGCAAATTTACATATAAATAATAATGAAGTTAAATTGAGATTAACTGAATCAAATAATTCAAATGGATTATTATTGATGAAATCAAATAATTCTTTTATATTAAATGAAAATAATAATGATTTAATTTTAGGAAGTGCAGGAAAAGAAATAGTTAGATTAACTAGTAATGGTAATTTTAATTTACCTCTGGGAATTTTAAATTTTACCACTAATAAAACACAAATAAATGCTAATAATTATCCTATTATTAATTATGAAAATTTAAATATTAATATTGGTTCAACTGAAACTAAAACTATTTTTAATAATTATGTTGGAATTGGTGGTGTAAATCCTATTGAATTATTACATACTCAAGGAACTATTGCTAGTATCAATAATAATACCAAAAATCATATTAGAATTTTAAATGATAATTCATCCGGATTTTTAGATATTGGAAGTGATTTAAATGGTTTCGCAATAAGAATAAATAATTCAGGTCAATCCTATGGAAATAATAATTATACCGAAAGATTTAGAATTAAAACTGATGGTAATATTGGAATTGGTAATAATAATCCTATTTCAAATTTAAATGATGTAAATTTAACTATTGGTAATAGTTCTTTAAATACAAGTTCTGGATTTTTAATAATAAGTAAAGGAACAAGTGATTTTAAAAGACATTTTAAATTTGGTTATGGAACCAATAATTTTGTAGCAATTGGTGATTTTGGAACTAATAATTCAAGTGGAACTTGGAAAGAACAAATAAGATTTCATTGGAATACACCAAATAATGCTTTAGTATTATTTGAAAATGGTGATTTAAATATAGTAGGTAGATTATATCAAGCTAGTGATAGAAAAATTAAAAAAGAAATTAAAACAATTGACAATGCTTTAGAAAAAGTTGAAAAATTAAATGGAGTAGAATTTAAAAGTATTTATAATAATCAAGAACAACTTGGATTAATTGCACAAGAAATTGAAGAAATAATACCACAAGTTGTTAATTATAATCCAGATACTGACCTTAAATCAGTATCTTATGCAAATTTAGTTCCATTATTAATTAATGCAATTAAAGAATTAAATAAAAAAATAACAAAAATCTAATCTTGTTCTTATATCAATTTTATTAAAAAGGTTTCTTATCCTTCAACGACAGATAGAAATCATACCGAACGTTTTCATCATCATTATTGACACCATATTCGATATAAAGAAACACCTTTCTCACCTTGAACAAGATTTGATATTGTCTGACATAGATACGTCTAACTTCCACTAATTCTTGGCAAAATTCTTGAAGATATCTATCAATAGATACTTCGATATCATCACTGAAAGGAATAGAAGTCAAATAAATATCATATTTCTTATCCTTTTCGCGATTTTCGAAAGCTTGGATTAGTTCCAATATTTCGCGGATTTTATCACAAAACTCAAGTGAAAATACCATTGTTAAATATAAAAATAAATAAAATATAATCAAAATTTATTTATTTTTATTTATTTTAAAACATTTTTAATATAATTGTCAGTAAATGGTTTTTCCATATTTTTTCTGGTTTTAATTGATTTTAAAATTTTAATAAATGAATCATCCTTAGACATTTCTTTATTATTTTCAATATTATTTCTATAAATTTCTGCTAAAAATAAATGATAATTTAATTTAAATTCTTCTTCTGTTTTATTTGTCATATCATTTTTAGGAAAAAAATCTTGATTACTTATATTTGAAATATAATTAGATATTAATGGATTTTTATAAATTAAATTTAATATATTCATATCAAATTCAAATAAAGGATTATAATCATATGATGGAATATTTATTATAGCTTTATCATTCCATATATAATTATTATCATCTATAATAATTGTTCTATTATTAAAAATTAAATCTTTATTTTTTTCTAATAATTTCTTTGAATATTTTTTTGATAAAGATTTTATTATTAATTCTTGTATATATTCCGTTATTTCTTTCGAATAATAATGATCATCTTTTATTAGATTTAAATCTCGACCTATTATTAATTTATTAAATTTAACTTTTAATTTCTTTTCAATATAATCAATTATAGATTTAACATATAATTTAGTTCCATTTGAAAAAATAAAAAATTCAGCGGTTGGAAATATTTCTTTAATTTCTGTTAAAAATTCCTTTAAATATGGTCTTATAAAATTTTCAGGTATTATTTTTGTCCAATCTTTTACATTTATTTTACAGCTTTCATCATTAAATTTTTTATGTTTGCAATTATTTTTAATCCATTCTAATATATCTTTATATTTTAAAATATTAACTGCATTACCTATTAATGTTAAATCTAAATCCAATATGAATAATATAGGTAAATTTGTCATATATATATAAATATTACTCTAATTAAAAAAAATAAATTTATTCATCTGAAAAATAATTATCTGTATCAGAATTCGAATTATAATCATCTGTTAAAACATCATCATTATAAATCGGAATAAATGATATAGTAATATTCATCATATCTTCTTGAATAATACACGAAAACATAATGAACTTATAATCATTTTTAAGAATGAACAAATTATCCGAAAAATCATAAATATCTAATTCAAATTTTTTTGAAAGATATTTTGCAAAATTATGCAAATCATAAACAAATGAATTCTCAATAGTTATTAAACATTCCTTTTCACTTATAATTGCATTTTCAAAAGCAACTAAAGAATTCATCTTTTTTTAAATTAATAAAAAATAATAATAATTCATTTTTAATTAAAATCAATTTTAAATAATACAAAAGAAATCAATCAAATATTTTTTCTTCTGATAAACTCAACACTGCACTTTTAAGGAATGTTTTAATTAATTCCTTATTCAAGGATAATTCAAGATTTATTTTAACTATTTTCTTTAAATTCTCAATTTCTCTTTGAAACAACATTTATTTATCTAATTAAAAATAAAAAAATCAATTTTTAATTATTTATAATTATATTAAAACAAAAGTTTAATTTTATTTCAAATAGAAGATTACCACAGATACCATAACAATACCTGTGATTATTTTCGATAAGAATTGATTCGACAAATCCGGAGTTTTTTCTTTCTCCTCTTCCTCTTTTTCCTTCAAATTGATATATTTGAATAAATCCTTGACAACCATTTTCAAGGCTAATTCATCATCTCTCACAGAAGAACTCATTGTTGATTTAAAAAAAAATTTAAAAAAATAAAATCAATTTTTTCATATTTGTAATAATATTAAAACAAAAGAAGATTTACTTATGCAAAAGCAAAGTTCCTAATGTAACTACCAAGACTGATACTGAGATAATGTTCATAATCCCAACATAATACAATTCTTTTTTGTAATTTTTCAATTCCTGCTTGCAATAAATCAATTCTCTTTCCAAGACCTCCTCACGACAACTTGAAGCTTTCAACAGGATTTTCTGTATGAATACTTTCTCACGCAAACCGGAATACTCACTATTGTGAATAGAAATCTTGTCCATTTTGACAATTAATTTAAAAAAAACAAAAAAATCATTTTTTATTTATTTTGATTTAAATTAATACAAAAGTTTTTAACTTTAGAAATATCTCCAACAAAGATATACTCCACACAGAGCAACAACACCTGTCGTCATTAAGGTATATCCATTAATTTCATTCTGGATAACACGCATTTCATACTTGCGTTCATCTACCTCTTTATCAAGTCTTGCATTGTCTATTTCTTTCTTCTGCTTGAAGAGATCGTAAAGCTCACTATAAGATACCATATTGGTCTCACATATTAATAATAATAATTCAAAAATCAATTTTTTATAAATTATAATCATATTAATACAAATTGATATAAAAAACAAAAGTCAATTCCAAGTGTTGAAAATCAATACACCAGCTCCAATTAAAGAGGCATAGAAAATCCACTTTTGCATATTCCTTTTTTTCTTGAGGTCATCAATTTCTTCATCTAAATTCTGCAAGAATTGTTTGAATGAGATATCATAATCTGCATTAATCATTTCCTTGCGATGATTATCACTGATGATAAACTCTGAAGATAGAAAATCTCGCTTTGACATTATTATCGTTATTTTTTAATTTATCAAAAAAATCATTTTTTTAATTATTTAATATAATTTAATACAATTAAATATAATTAACAAAATTAACAAAAATTTCCCTCATTTTTGCTAAAATAGAGACTACTAAATCTCACCACCTATTCCACCCCTGTCTTACAAGTTGAAACAGACACACCACTAGCGCCGATGTTAGCACGCAGTTTATGATCTGATTGTAGTTTTCTTGCTCTTGAAACTCTTTCAAACGCTTGTTGTATTCCAACTTCACCTTATTTGCTTCAGTTCTGTCAGGATATCGAAGGTTGTTCAAAAGTTCCTTGAGTTCAATCTGATTAAGTCTGATCTGACTTGAAGACGAATTATCGCGTCCTTTCTCAAGTTCTGAAACTCTTTGAAACGCTTCGTCCAAGGACTTTGTGAGATTATCAATAATTTCATCTCTCTCGGCATCATTCGCATTTTGAATAGGTCCTCTACCAGCTTCAGCACGTTGATTTTGTTGTACAACACCTCTAACATCCCCTGATCCCATACCAGCATTTGTTGTTTGATTTTGCACCACAATACCACCGTTTTGAACAGGTCCTCTACCAGCTTCATTACGACGATTTTGCCATTTGCCACCACCGCCCCTGCGGTTTGGCACTCCATCACTCCCTGTTGCTGGTGCTCCACCAGCTGCCAAAGAATGGTTCCGTTCTGCACCACCGTCTCCACGGTCTGGTGCTCCTCCACTCCCTGTTGCTGGTCCTCCACCAGCATTCAAAGAACGGTTCCTTTGTTTCCAACTACCTCTACCTCCTCCTCCTTCACGTTTTGGTTCTGCACCACTCGGTTCTGCGTTTTGACTAGACATAGTTGCCCTCATTTTTTCAAAAACAAAAAATAAATCATTTTTTATTTAATTCAATATAAATTAATACAAAATTAATTAAATCTAACTTTGATTAAAGTTAGAGATAACAATGAAACACATACAATTATTAAATTGATTTGTATTTTAATGTCTTTAATATCTTGTTTGATTTCATTGTATTCTTCTTCGCTCATTTTTTTATTATAAATTAAATAAAAATAAAAATCATTTTTTTATTAAAATAGCAAATAAAAAAACAAAAATTAAATTATTCACTTATCTTAAAAAATTGCAGTGAAAATTCATAATGACTGTTTTCAATAGTCTTGATAGTAATATCAAGAGTATCTATTCCAAAAATTTCTCTATATCGGAATAAATCATTTGATAATTTCACAATAATAAATTCAAGTTCTTTTGCAATAATTTTTCCAAGTGCAATTAAAGTTCCATCAAATTCCTTGATGTTCAAGCAAAACTTATTATTACTTGAATTAACTACTGCATCATCTTGTGTAAATTTACAAATAAAATCAATAAACTCGCAAACAGAACACATTTTTATTTTAATTAAAATAAAAATAATATCATTTTTTAATTTATTAAAAATGAATTAAAACAAAAAATTTAATCTCGTTTTTCGTTCAATAGTATCTTAATCACCGTCATTTGCATCCTCATCGGAATTTTCAGGCTGAGTGTCTTCTTCGGACATATCATCCGAATATTCTTCAAAATACACATGAACTTGAATTTCTAAATTTTCACTGTTTTCTCTTTCATACTCGAAAAATAATAGCATTGTGAATTTTTCAACACCGATATAGTTTTCACTGTATTTGGAATATTCGAGACCTGTTTGATCATATTCATAATCAATTATATTCTCCTCAAAAACATCAACCAATTCAGGAATACTTCTCTTGAATGCGATTAAGTCGCCAACCAATACCGCAGGAATATATATAATATATATTTTTTCCTCATTGGTTTTTTGATATTCATCAATAGCCAATCGAATCCAATTCAATACATCGCTCATATCATCGCATCTACAAGTTATATTATTTTCTTCGCTTTCGCTCATTTTTTAAATTAAAATTAAATAAAAATAAATCAGTTTTTAAATAATTTCATATAAATAAAAACAAAATATGATTAATAAATATAATAATGTCTTTAGGTTCTGGAGTTCTTAAAACAAGTGGTGCCATTAAATTTTCAGAAATTGCAAATGTATTTGGTTATGGTAAATCAAATACGAGTAATATTAAATTATCAGATTATTATAAAAATGGTGATTATGTAACTAATAGTTTAGAATCAGTTATACCAGATAAAGATATATATCCAAAACAATCTTTAAGTGTATCTCAATTAAAAGGACGTTCTCCAAGAATTAGAATAATAAATACAACTACATTTAATGATATAATTAATAATAATATAAATATTGATTCAAATAATTATATAATAAGACAATATGATATAAATACAGATGGAGCAATATCTTATGATGGATTATTAAAAATAAATATACCTTTCGAAGGTGATTATTCATTTGCTTATTTATATGTAAAAAATAATATATCAGATACAAATGATATTAGTAGCGGTTTTTCATATATTGGTAAAATAAATTATGGAATTGAGGAAACTATACAAATTACTACAGAAACTTTAAATAATTGTAGAATTTATTATACAAATAATAGTAGTACATATATACCAAATTCAGTATCTAGTATATATATAATTAAAAATATAAATCCTTATAATGAATATTATTAATAAAAAAACAAAAAAATCTAGTATTCAAAATCACTTTCACTTTCATTTTCATTATTATTATAAGCATCCGAATAATCCCAATAGTCTCTAATACAACTAGTAATACTTTCATATTCATTATCTTCACATACAGTTTCATTTTCTGAAACATCTTCATTTTCTTTATAATAAATAATAGATATGATTTCAAAATCATTTTCAATAATTTTAAAATGCAAATCTAAGTAAAATCTTAATTCATATAAAAAATACCATTCACATAAACATCTTTGATTATTAATATCAATAACACATACCTTAATTTTTCTTAAAAGATGATTGATAAATCTAGATAATTTTTCAGTAATAGTTTCATTTATATTGTGATTTTCAATTTCATAAGAGTTAATTTTTAAAATAAGAGTTGTTTGTTCGTCAGTTTTTTGAAAAGTTTGAATTTGATTGCGTATTTTTTCAATAATTTCAAACTCTTTTTTATTTTGCATTATTTTAAAAAAATAATATATAAATTAAATCATTTTTTTATTATAACAAAAATTTAATTTTGTTATACTTCACAAATTTGAATTTTAAATTTGCAAACATAATCAGAATTCATTGAAATACTGATTTTGATTTTTTTGTTATCGTTGGTTTTATAAAGAAATAATTTATTTGAAATTTCGATAATTTCAACATTATTTAATAATCTTCCGATTTTTTTTCCATAATGTTTAATATTACCTGTAATATCAAATAAACTTTCTTCAAAAGTGCGAATAGTCTTTATTCCAAAATTATAATTATTTAAAGCTGTTTCAATTTCAGTTTGAGCAATTCCAGAAATAAGACAAGTCATTTTTTAAAGTTTTATTTAAAGAAAATTAAAATCAATTTTATTTTTTTTTATTTATTAAATAATACAAAAATTTAATTTCAAACCTCGTTATTACAACAATATTTGACAAGATACATAGATGTAATTACAATTCCAACAGTAATTAAAATTTTTGCACCCAAATCTCGATAGTCAATCGATGGCGTTTCATCATCAATAGGAATATCAGGAATATCAAAATCCGGTGATGATATAGTTTCATCATCATCTTCTGAACCATAAACATAAATCCCTAATTCGCTATTGGAATAATTGGTTCCGAGAATAACACGAAATTCGCATTTATTTTTGTCAATAGTCCAAGTAATCCAAGAATAAATATTCCGATATTTGATGACATAATTATTATCATCATTGAACTCTATAGAACAATTATTTAATTCACGGAAAACTTCATTTAGATAAGATAAAAGACCATTCGAATTTAAATCAGCATTATAAATCAAACTGTTTAAATCTTGTCTATTATACATATCAATCAATTCATTGATACAATTCGCAAATGAACTGTTATCGTTAGGTTTTACTACAGAATAATAGACATAATCGAAATCTTCTTCTGCAGAATGAACCAACATATTTTATTATTAATTAAAAAAAACATTATCAGTTTTTGATAATAAAAAAAAATAATAATACATATTTATGAATAAATACCTTGAAGTTTGAGAACATTTTCAATATCTGATTGTTCAAATTGATGCATATTAATACAATTATTTAGAGTTTCATTTTGAGGAGTAATTAAACCATCATTTTTTTTAATATTATTTACAGCATCAATAAGAATTTCTTTGGCTTTTTTATAATCTTTATTTTTATAATAAATTAATCCCATTGTATGTTGAAAATCTGGATTATTTTTACCTGAATTATTATAAATTTCTTCTGCTTTTTTAACTGTTTCATTATCAATAAATTCATTATTACCAACAAGTTGAGTTAATTTAACATATTCGCCATTTTGATATAGAAAATTATTATTATTAACAGTAGTGGTAAATATACCAATTTTAGAACCTTCAAAAAGAATATTTTTATTAAAAATAAGACTTTTAATGGTGTCTTTATTTTGATAAATATAATAAGAAAGATTAATTTTATAATTAAATTTAATTTTATCGAAATAATTAATAAGTTTATTAGCACAATCACTAGAAATAAAATAAGAACTTTTAGCAATCAAAACTTTAAAATAATCGAATGAATTTAAAAATTTAAAATCAGTGGAATTTTCATTAACTGCAATAGATGTAAATAATAAATCATATTCAATAGTTTTAATTTTTTCTAAGAATTCTAGAAAATTATTCGTAAATTCATCAATAATAATAAAATCATCTTCAATAATATAATTATATTTATTTTTACTATTTTTGATTAATTCTAAAGCCCTTAATTGTTTTTGAAAATTAGATAATTGATTTGTATTTAAGGGAGTAATTAAACCTTTAAAATCATTATCTTCAATTGCATCTTTATTTAAATCAACTTTTTCTTTATATTTATCAATATTTTTTTCAATATCTGATGAAGAAGGATTATTAATTTGAATAAAATTATATTTAAATCCGGATTTATCCAAAAGAACTTTTAATTTTGCTAATTGTTGATTTAAATGATGAAAACGAACTTTTAAATGTTCCGAAGTGATTAAATAAATATCCATTATAATTTCTTTAATTTATAATCTTTAAGTCTGTTGAATATTACTAATAATAGTTTCAACTGCAGATAATCTTTGAGATAATTCAGGTCGTTTTTCAACTTCTCCAAGACGATAAGATAAATCAGTGATACTATTTACATATTGTTCCATAGGATTTAAACGATTACTAAGTTCAGTTAATTGTTCATTATAATTGTTATTTTCAAGATTAATTAAACGATTATTGAGAGGTTCAACATTTACTTTAGGTTCAACTTCAAGATTATAAACTCTTGCTTCAAGATTATCAATTTTATTTAATAATTCCAGTTGTTTTTTTAATTCAGCATTTTCATTTTTAAGATTTTCAATAGATACTGATAATTGATGTAAAACACCATCAACTGAAGGTTTTGCTTCAAGTTCTTTTAAACGAACAATTATATCACTTAAATCTGGAGAATTAGCGGAAGCAAATTCAGGAGATTGAGATGAAAGTTTATCTACACGCTCATTTAATTGAACATAAAGACGATATAAAGGATGTTGTTCCATAT
>Ga0129333_10000353_pt1 | contig 35551 bp, 51 predicted proteins | sample CPB6_08_DNA_FD_94474 | JGI IMG/M metagenome (GOLD analysis project Ga0129333, IMG submission 94474) | Freshwater to marine salinity gradient microbial communities from Chesapeake Bay, USA - CPBay_Sum_0.6_0.8_DNA | ecosystem: Environmental > Aquatic > Marine > Coastal | place: USA: Chesapeake... | reverse complement strand
CTCGGTATTGCTGGCCAGCCTGTGCAGGCTATTGAGGTGCAGGCGGAGGTGGTCACAGAGTCTGACAAGCCATAACGCCAAACAATATCCGTCAAATAGAGTCAGTTTTGTTGATTATCAACGACTTACAAAAGATCAACTCCAACCAATTAGGTGGGGTATAGGCTGGCAAGCGAGCTCGTCCGGCTCTGACTGGTCCCCGATCACCCCCAGGCCGGTTCCTTTTAAGAGAGAAGTCGAGGTCCCTGTTCAGACTGTCCAGTCCCTCTCTACAACCACTCTGTACAGCCTCTGTGTGTACTCTGCACTAAGTACTCCCTATCCCCCCTTCCTTCGCTCTATAAGCCCCTTCTGCCTCCCTTTCTCTTTCCAGGACCACTCTGTACCTAAGTCTCCCCATAAGCCTCTCTGTTACTACACACAACTATCTCTCTGACTGTACTTAAAAAATAGGGGCACGCCCCTATTAGTACTAATAGTACTGAAGGGTGGCCCATCACCCCAGCTGGGCTACCCTGGTCACCCCAGTACCCCCTCTTCTTTTTTCGGGCTACCCCTATTTTTCTTTTTCTTGTTGCAGACTTCTCTCTTACTGCTATCGCTGTTTCTTGTATGGATAACACTACGAGAAAGAGAACTAGGAAAGCAGGCGCTCCAGAAGTGGTAGCTTTGAAGAAGTCAGTCTCGGCTGCTTTGAAGGCTGCCTGGCATGTGGAGCAGATTCGTGCACGGATTGAGAAGCCCAAGAGGGAGAGGAATACTTTGGCTAAGAAGGTGGAAGCACAGAGAGCTGCTTTGGAGAAAGTGAAGGCAACTGTTGAAGAACTGTTGGCTTCGTTACAGCCAACTGTTCAACCTGCTGTTGATGCTGCTTCTGTCGTACTAGAGCCTAGTGCTGCTGCTTAGTCTGACTTTGCGACACCTGCCGACCTTGGGCCACCATACCTATAGGCGCAAATGAGAGTGGTGTGACAGCCGGGAGAGACCGGCAACTATTTTATGGACCTAGTACCCGCTGATCCTCCTCAGAAAGCCGCTGACTTGGCTTACTCGCTCTTGATGGACTCCATAGAAAGAGGCATGGACTACGAAGAGTTTACATTTGAACTGGAAGGTGGACCAGAAGATGGAGGAGAGTACAAAGTTTTAGTGATGAAAGTATGATTGACACTTTAGACACTCTCGTGCTAACTCTTAATCTCAATCCTAACCATTGGTGTGCGACTGGTGGTTTGGTGGGTGCAGAGTAGCCCGGCCTTGTGAGTGCAAGTGTCCGGGCTTTTGCTTTTTATGAACGACGTTTATCATCCTAAGCACTACACAGAGCATCCCAGTGGCGTTGAGTGCATTCAGATCGCGGAAGCCTTCAACTACAACCTCGGCAACGTCATCAAGTACGTTTGGAGGGCTGGACTGAAGACTAAAGACCCTCTTCAAGACCTTCAGAAGGCTGCCAGATACATCGAGTTTGAGATTGTAAGATTACAGAGGGAGCGTGGGCAATGAGCGACATCCTCGATTCTATCGACAAGAAGCTGGAACTGACTCTCCTGCTTGAGGAGACGTTGAGGCGTAAACGGGAACGTAAGATCAACTCGTACTTTCCTGATGACGGTCCCCTGAAGCGTGACCTGTACCCAAAGCATCTCGCTTACTTCGCTGCTGGCAAGACGTACAGAGAGCGCCTCATGATGGCCGCCAACCGTATCGGCAAGACTGAGTCGATTGGTGGCTATGAGATGGTGCTTCACATGACTGGCAAGTACCCTGCTTGGTGGGAGGGCAGGAAGTTTGACCAGCCTATCAGCGCTTGGGCGGCAGGGGATACTGGCAAGACCACTCGTGACATCTTGCAGATGAAGTTGCTTGGGCCGCCTGGAGAGTTTGGCACCGGCCTCATCCCAAAGGCAGATCTCGTGCGCACTACCGCCAAAGCCGGCGTTGCAGACGCAATCGAGACGATCTCTGTCAAACACGTATCTGGTGGTGAATCTCGCCTGACTTTCAAGTCCTACGATCAGCGCCGGGAAGCGTTCCAAGGCTCAGAACAGGATGTCATCTGGTTGGACGAAGAACCGCCGTTGGATGTCTACACAGAGTGTCTCCTTCGTACGATGACCAACAATGGCATGACGATGCTCACCTTTACCCCTCTGATGGGCATGAGTGAGACTGTCATGTCGTTCCTTCCCAACGGTGAAGTTCAAGAACGTGCTGGAGGCAGTAAGTACGTTGGGATGGCAACTTGGGACGATGTCCCTCACCTGACTAAGCAACAGAAGGAAGAACTTTGGGCATCCATCCCACCTTTTCAACGTGATGCCCGCTCTAAAGGCGTTCCACAACTCGGTGCCGGGGCCATTTACCCTGTACCTGAAAGTGACTTGGTAGTCCCTGAGTTCCCGATTCCTGAGCACTGGAAGCGTTGCTTTGGCATGGACGTAGGATGGAATCGCACTGCTGTCGTCTGGGGTGCCACTAACCCCGACAGTGGCGTCACCTTCCTCTACAACGAGTATTACAGAGGGCAGGCTGAACCGATCCTGCACGCTGAAGCTATTAAGTCTCGTGGAGAGATCCCAGGAGTCATCGACCCAGCCTCCCGTGGCCGTGCTCAGACTGATGGACAGCAGCTTCTAAGCATGTATCGCAAGCACGGACTCGACATCACTTTGGCAAACAACGCCGTTGAGAGTGGGCTATACGCAGTTTGGCAACTCATGTCTGAGAATCGCATCAAAGTATTCGCAGGAATGAGAAATTGGCTCAACGAGTTTCGCCTTTATCGCAGGGATGAGAAGGGCAAGGTCGTCAAGGATAATGACCATTTGATGGACGCCACTCGCTATTTAGTGGTAAGTGGTTTAGGTAGAGCTGCCATTCCCGGTAAACCCTCCCACAAGAAAAGCGGCATGTTTGCAATGCCAGTAGTCAACTTTTTTAAGAGATGAACGACGATAAATTAGCTGAGATTCATGCCCAAGCTCGTAAGGAGTTTGACCAAATTCAGTCTGCTCTTTACCAAGAGCGCATGAACTGCCTTGGTGACAGGCGGTTTTGTTCCCTTGCAGGCGCACAGTGGGAGGGTCCGCTGGGTCAACAGTTTGAGAACAAGCCCCGCTTTGAGGTCAACAAGATCCACATGGCTGTTCTTCGGATCATCAACGAGTATCGCAACAACAGAATTGGCGTTCAGTTCGTTTCCAAAGAAGGAGAAGAGTACGACAAGCTCGCTGACACTTGTGCCGGCCTCTACAGGGCCAACGAACAGTCTCCCACTGCTGAAGAAGCCTACGACAACGCCTTTGAAGAGGCTGTTATGGGCGGTTTTGGGGCTTGGAGGCTTAGGACAGAGTACGAGAACGAGGAAGATCCAGAAGAAGACAAGCAGAGGGTTTGTATCGAGCCCATCTTTGACGCTGACACTAGCGTTTACTTTGATCTGGGAGCCAAACGCCAAGACAAGGCTGATGCCAAGCGGTGTTTCGTGCTCACCAGCATGACGTATGACGCCTACAGGGCTGAATGGGACGATGATCCGTCAACCTGGCCCAAAACTGTTACCCGTTCTCAGTTTGACTGGTACACTCCTTCAGTTGTTTACGTTGCTGAGTACTACGTCGTTGAAGAAGTTTCTGAGCAAGTTCGTATCTATCGCGACTTAAACGGTGAAGAAGAGTCCTTGAGGCCAGAAGAGCTTTACAAGGAAGAAGAAATGCTTGCCACAGGCTGGAAAGAAGTCCGGCGCAAGAAGATTAAGTCCCGCAAGGTGCGTAAGTACATCATGTCTGGGGCCAAGATTCTTGAAGACTGTGGCTACATTGCCGGCAAACACATCCCCATCATCCCTGTGTACGGGAAGCGGTGGTTTGTGGACAACGTAGAGCGGTGCATGGGGCACGTCAGGCTTGCCAAGGACGCTCAACGCCTCAAAAACATGCAGTTAAGTAAGCTGGGCGAGATTGCTGCTCTAAGCGCAATGGAAAAGCCCATCTTGCTGCCTGAACAGGTGGCCGGGCACCAACTCATGTGGGCGGAGGACAACCTCAAAAATTACCCGTACCTGCTCATCAATCCGATTACGGATGCGAACGGGAACACGGCTCCAGGTGGTCCTGTGGCCTACACCAAACCTCCTTCCATTCCTCCCTCTATGGCTGCCCTCTTGCAGCTTACAGAGGCCGATATGCAGGAGATTTTGGGAAGCCCACAGCAGGGAGACAAGATGGTGTCTCACCTCTCCGGCAAGACTGTCGAACTCATCCAGCAACGCCTCGACATGCAGACCTTCATCTACATGTCCAACATGGCGAAAGCCGTCAAACGGTGTGGAGAAGTCTGGCTCTCTATCGCTCGTGACATCTTCTTGGAACAGGGCAGAAAGATGAAAGCCATTGCTTCCAGTGGGAAGATGGAGACTGTCGAGTTGATGAAGCCAGTCGTCAACGAAGAGGGCGAGATTGAGTACGAAAACGACATGTCTTGTGCAGAATACGACGTGGAAGTCACAGTAGGACCAAGCAGCGCCACTAAACGGCAGTCCACCGTCCGGGCGCTGACAGACATGATGACGCTCACTCAAGACCCTGAGATGACTCAAGTCCTCTCTGCTATGGCCATGCTCAACATGGAAGGCGAAGGAATTGAAGATGTCCGCGACTACTTCCGCAAAAAGCTGCTTAAAATGGGTGTTGTCAGGCCAACTGAAACAGAGGCGCAGGAACTGGCAATCGAGGCTCAGAATGCCCGTCCTGACCCGCAGGCGGAGTACCTGCAGGCAGCAGCAGCAGAAGCCACCGCTCGTGCTACAAAAGCGCAGGCAGACAGCGTCCTTGCAGTCGCTAAAGCAGAAGAGTCGAAGGCAAAGACCACTGAAACGCTCAGTAAAGTCAGCACCACTGACCAAGAGCGGATCTTTGCGCTGGCAGATCGCTTAACGCAATCGAGCCAGCCGCAGATGCAATAATACTTGCATTTGTGTAAGTTTTTTGTACACATGAATACTAACAACACGGCAGAAGATAGCGAAATCACAACGGAACCTGAAGTCATCGAAGTCCAGCAGCCAGAGGCCGCCCCGGCGGAGCCTGAGCAGCAGACAGAGGTCCAGCAGGAAGAAGATGTGGTCACTATCGCTGGGGAATCGCCAGCCCCCGAGGAGGAAGAGAAGCAGGCACCTGAATGGGTGCGCAACCTGAGAAAGAGCTACCGAGAGTTGCAGCGTGAGAAGCGCGAACTTGAGGAAAAACTCAAAGCAGTTTCGCCGGCAACAGAGCAAGGTCCTGTTGTTCTTGGAAGGAAACCAACGCTTGAGGGTTGTGATTACGACTCAGACAAGTTCGAGAGCGAGCTTGCAGACTGGTTCGAGCGAAAGCGTCAGGCCGATGAGGCCGAGGCCAAGCAACGAGCCAAGCAGCAGGCAGAACAGGAGTCTTGGCAGAAGAAGCTCGAAACCTACACCCAGTCTAAGACGGGGCTCAAAGTTTCTGACTTTCAAGATGCTGAGGAGACTGTCCTCGAAACGCTGAGTGTAACACAGCAAGGCATCATTCTTCAGGGAGCCCAGAACCCAGCCGTTTTGGTTTATGCCCTGGGCAAGAACCCGAACAAAGCGAAGGAACTGGCTGGTATCACTGATCCGGTTCAGTTCGCGTTTGCAGTAGCAAAACTTGAAACTCAACTCTCTGTGACCAAGAAGCAAGCTCCACCTCCAGAAAAACGGATCAACGGTAATGGCAGTCTCGGTACGTCCAGTGCACAACTGGACCGGCTGCGTGAAGAAGCGGCACGCACCGGGGACTTCACCAAAGTAATCGCATTCAAAAAGCAGTTAAAAAACCAAAACTAAGTTATGGCCAATTCATTCAGCAAAGAAGAAAGAGTGGCGTTTGAGAACCTTCTCGAAGGGTTCCAGGACGCTCTTGTCCTGTCCAAAAACGTCTCGATCTACAACACGGATCAGACGATGATGGAACGCACTAACAACACGATCTGGAGGCCCCAGCCTTACATCGCGAAGTCCTACTCTGGGACTGACATGACCGCGAACTTCACCGACTACATCCAGTTGGCGGTTCCTGCGACCATCGGTTACAACCAGTCTGTGCCGTGGATCATGACGGCGACCGAACTGCGTGACGCTCTTCAGGAGCAGCGCCTCGGTGACGCGGCCAAGCAGAAGCTGGCGAGCGACATCAACGTCGCCGTCCTCAACGTCGCCTCCTCTCAGGGAACGCTCGTTGTGAAGCGCCTCTCGGCTGCTACCGGGTTTGATGACGTCGCCCAGTGCGAAGCCATCTTCAACGAGCAAGGTGTGAACGATTTTGATCGTTACCTGGCGCTCTCCACCCGCGACTACAACGGCATGGCGAACAACCTCGCTGGTCGTCAGACTGTCTCCGGCAAGGTCCAGACCGCTTATGAGCGTGCGTTCGTTGGCCAGATCGCCAGCTTCGGCACCTACAAGCTCGACTACGCGAACCGTATCGCCGCTGCCGCTCCCGCCGCTCCGGTGACCATCGACACCCGTGACTCGGCTGGCAACTACCAGATCCCGAAAGCGGTGACCAGCTCGCCCACGACGGCTGAACGCCTCAACGTGGACAACCGCTACCAGACGGTGACGGTGAGCAGCACGACCGGCGTTGCCGCTGGCGACTGCTTCACGATCGCTGGTGTGAACGCTGTTCATCACATCACCAAGGGCGACACTGGCCAGTTGAAGACGTTCCGCGTCATCAGCGTGACCAACAGCACCCAGATGGTGATTAGCCCCGGCATCGTGTCCAACCAGGTTGCCTCTGCCGCCTCGGCTGAGTACCAGAACTGCGTTGTGAACACCAAGGCCGCCAACAGCGCCATCGTGTTCCTCAACACGGCTGCCGCTCCCATTAACTGCTTCTGGCAGAAGGATGCGATCGAAATCCTGCCGGGCCGTTATGCGGTTCCTGCGGACGCCGGCGCGAACGTGATGCGTGCTTCCACCGATCAGGGCATTGAACTGGTCATGCAGAAGCAGTACGACATCAACACGATGAAGACCCGCTATCGGCTCGACACGCTCTTCGGAGTTGTGAACAAGCAGCCCGAAATGACGGGGATCATCCTGTTCGGACAGGTTTAACCTGACTTACACTGGGGAGGGCGGTTGACTCCGTCCTCCCCTTTGTGTATCAACTCTTTATGCCACTCAAAAAAGGTTATTCCCAAAAAACCATCTCCAAGAACATTTCCAAGGAGATGAAAGCCGGTTACCCGCAGAAGCAAGCCGTTGCGATGGCCCTGAGTTCTGCCCGTAAATCCCGCATGGCTGCCGGAAAACCTGTTGGCAAACTCAAAAAGTAATGGAGTTTCCATCGCTCGTTTATAAAGCGGAAGGAAAGTACATTCGCCCTCATGGGACGTATGACTTTACAGGCGTAAACAACCAGGAAGAGCTTGATGCAAAGCTCAAAGAAGGTTGGTTTAAGAGCCTTGAGGATGCGATTGCTGGAAAGTCTGCCATTTCCAAGGCCGTAAAGGCCGTTTCTGAGCCCGTATTGGACGACAACGCTCCTCCCACTAGGGAAGAGCTGGAAACCAAGGCTACAGAGCTTGGAATCAAGTTTGACGGACGTTTCTCTGACAAAAAGATTGCCCAGTTGATCGACGAGGCACTCAAGAACTAATATGGGTTACACCAAGAAACAGATCATTGAACAGGCGTTCGAGGAAATCGGGCTAGCCTCTTATGTCTTTGATCTGACAGCAGATCAATTACAGAGCGCACTGAGGCGCCTGGATCTGATGGTGTCTTCTTGGTACACCAAAAACATCCGCATTGGTTATCCGCTGCCACAAAGCCCGGATGAAAGCCACATTGACCAGCAGATTGACACGCCAATGCAGGCGAATGAGGCGTTGATACTCAATTTAGCAGTTCGGTTGGCTCCTGCGTATGGAAAATCGTTGTCGCCTGACACGAAAATGAACGCAAAGGCCACATACGATCAGCTTTTGTTCGACGCTGCCGCACCTATCGAGCAGCAATATGTTACTACATTGCCACTTGGGGCTGGATACAAGCGCACTGAACGTGTATTTGTAAACACACCGAATATCGACCCGGTCCAAGTGGAACCAAACGGTCAAATCCTATTCAGGAACTCTTAGTATGTCCATTGAGCGTCTTTCCTTACTTGATACGGTTACGTCATCGACGAACTTTGCCGTAAACGTCAATGGCCAGGACTACCGCATTCTGGCGCAGTCACTTTACGACTACATCGTAAACGTCAACGAAGAGTTTGGTGGCGGTGGAGGAGTTATTGGAGGAAAGACTCTTCAGTACTTTGCCCCTTCTGCTACTGGCTGGAGTGTTGCTGTTGCAGCAGAAAGCGCCAGTGCATGGCTGATTATCACGCCTACAGCAGGGTTTGCGAATGGGTCGATCACGATGCCGGCAGTCATCAATGCTCAGGAAGGGCAAGAAGTGCTTGTCAACTGCACGCAGTCTGTTGGCTCGCTCACTGTGCTTGGCAACGGAGCCAACGTGATTGGCGCACCAACCTCACTTGCTGCGAATGATTTCTTTTTGATGAAATTCGAGCCGATCCTTAGCAACTGGTATCGGGTCGGCTAACCAAATTACAATATGGGCCTCGCCTTTCAACCTGCTTATAGCCTTGGCGTCACCGTTACGCCGAACACTTCCTCGCAATCCATCACTCTTGGGTTCACCTCTGAGTCGCTGGTGTTCACTAACCTTGGATCAACGATTGTTTATGTTCGTGTTGGAACTGCAACTTCTGGCACTCCGGCAACGACTGCTGGTTATCCTGTGTTGGTTGGATCTCAGGTTAGCATCGGCAAGGATCAGGACGATGACACGGTTTCGTTCATTTCGCCTGCTGGTCCCGGATCACTTCATATCATCCAAGGCATCGGCCTGTGATTCGTTTCCTGTCCAGACGCCGGTCTAAAACGCCAGCAACTGTTGGTGGAGTAACTCCTCCTCCAGTTACGTTTACATATCTTCGTCCTGACGGGACATCTCAGTTTCGCCGGCCTGACGGCACATCCATCTACAACAGACCTTAGCCATGCCAAATCTGACAGTTTCTTCTGACATCGACAGCTTTATGCAGTCAGCCAACAAGGCGGCTGCTGTTTCGTTTCTTGGTGCGCTGACTACTGCTCAGATTGCTGGGCTCTCAACGACTGCGCCAGCCGCGTTGGCTACAACTGCCGTCGTTGGTCTGAGCACGTTTGCTGCCAGGGCTGACCATCAGCATGGAGCCGCATTGCAGACTCAAGTGTTTTCTGCAAATGGAAACTACACGATTCCAACAGGCGCAATAGCCGTTGGAATTGAATTGTTTGCAGCAGGTGGAGGCGGAGGATCTGGACGCAGAAACGCTTCTGGAACTGTTGTTCGATGCGGCGGTGGCGGCGGTGGTGGTGGAAGCTATTTGTTTACAGTTGTGCCAGTTAGCGCAATCGGTGGAGTTGGTGCTGTGATTCCAATTACGATTGGAGCTGGCGGAACTGGTGGTGCCGGTGTGACGGTTGATTCTGATGGAAACAGTGGAGTTGCTGGTGGAAATACTACGTTTGGGTCGTTTTTTACTGCGGTAGGAGGTGGAGCAGGATCTGGGGGAACCGCGACTGGTGGAGCCGCTGGGAGTGCTGTGCTAGCATCAAACGCTGGAGGAGCGGCAGCTACGAACGGAGGAGCAGGCGGAGTAGGGAATCCCATTTCTGTTTATGCTTCCACAATGCGTGGTGGCGCAGGCGGCGGCGCAGGCGGAGGTATTAGCAGTGGCAATGCTCAGTTTGCTGGAGGCGCTGGTGGCCGCTCTAGCGTGCTTGGACTTGCTGGTGGCACGGGAGGAACGGCAACTGGTGCTGCTGGAGGCGCTGGAACAAACAATGCAAATGCTACTTCTGGAGTTTTTGCAGTTGGCTCTGGAGGAGGTGGCGGAGGAGCAAGTGTTGTTGTCAGTGGAGGAAATGGAGGAGTAGGAGGATTTCCGTCTAGTGGAGGCGGAGGCGGAGCAGCAACTCAGACAGGAACACAGTCTGGAAATGGCGGAAATGGCGCTGATGGTTTGGCAGTTATTGTAACCTATTTCTAAGCAATGAGATACGCAATAGTTGATGAATCAACAAAGGTCGTCTTAAACATCTGTGTTTGGGATGGCGTTTCTACGTATACGCCGCCTGCTGGCACAGCGTTGATTAACGTGGATGGGATTCTTTGCGGTCCCGGCTGGATTCAGCAGCCAGATGGCTCTTTTGTTCCTCCGCCTGAGGTTTAATTTTCCCCCCAAACAACGCAGTCAACAACAAATAATATGGCTAATCAGTTCCTACTAAAATACAGTGCAACACCTGGTGTTGTCCCAACGTCCGCAGAGTTGCCTCTGCGTCAAATCGCGCTGAACACTGCCGATGGCAAGCTGTTCATCAAAAAGAATGACGGTACGATTCTCAGCTTTGAGAGTGCTGCCGCGTTTGCCCGTGCGGTCCACAGTCATGTCATCTCTGATGTCACTGGTCTTCAGGACGCTCTTGACACGCTGACTTCTGCCGTTGAAGCGGCGCAGTCTGGTGCGGATGCTTCCTTGAAGAAGGCTTCCAACCTGAGCGATCTGTCGAGCGTTTCTTCTGCTCGCACGAACCTCGGTGTTGACAGCTCTTCGGAAGTTGACAGCAAGATTGCGACCTCTAAAAGCGCTTCTGATGCCTACACCGACGCGGCAATCGCAGCCCTAATCAATGGGAGTCCTGCGACGCTCGATACGCTGAAAGAAATTGCTGACGCGCTGGCCGCTGGCGAAGATGTTGCCACCGCTCTTGCTTCTAGCATTTCTGGTGTTTCCTCCCGCGTAAGCACGCTGGAAGGCCAGAACCTCGACAGCCGCATCACAACTGCCCAGAGCGCCGCCGAGGCTGCCCAGAGCACCGCTGACAGTGCTGTTACCGCTGCTGCTGCCGCCCAGAGCGCCGCTGACGCAGCTCAGTCCGCAGCAGATGCAGCTCAATCGGCTGCTGACGCTGCCCAGTCCACTGCGGACAGCGCCGTTTCGGCTGCTGCGACTGCACAGGCTGGCGCTGATGCGTCTGTCAAGAAGGCTGCAAACCTCAGTGACCTCGCTGATGCTGCTGCTTCCCGCACCAACCTGGGCGTTGATTCGTCCAGCGAAGTGGATAGCAAGATCAGTTCTGCTGTTAGTTCTGCTCAGGGCTCGCTTCAGGACAGCATCGACGATGTAAGTGACCGGGTTGCGACTCTTGAAGGCCAGAACCTTGATTCTCGCCTCTCTAGCGCAGAAGGCACGATCTCGTCGCTGGGCACGATGGCTTTCCAGGATGCTAGCAACGTAAACATTACTGGCGGAACCTTTGGAGCTGGCACTGCTCCTACCGATTCGGGTGTGATTCTTACTGAGAACAGCACTTTGGACGGAGGCACGTTCTCGGGTTTTAATGGCGGGGGTGGTGGCGGCAACACCACTCCCGTGATCGGCACTTACTTTTATGCAGGTGCCAATGCCAACTGGAGCACTTTGGCTAACTGGTATGGGGACAGTTCCCGCACTCAGGCAGCCACTGAACTTCCCAGTGCAACTACTGATGTGACGCTGCAAAGCAACGCATCTGCCAACATGGACGGCTGGACTCAGCCACAGAGCATCAACATTGGGTCGTTTGACCTGACGTTGACCTCGACGGCGAACCCGTCCGCAAACCTCACCTGCTCCGTTAGTGGCACAGGTGTCGTCACGCTTAATGGCGTGGCGTTTAACCGCTAACAACATTGCGGGGGGCCTGAAATATGGCCCCCTGCTTAACTTTCTTTTTTATGAATCCTTCTATCTCAATAGCCTGTGACGCCGTGTTTGGCGCTGGATCTGAAAACTTTGGAACCGTTACCGGAAACGTCACGTTTCAGGATGGGTCCGCAAACAGCGGAACTGTAAATGGCAATGCGACCTTTGAAGGCAGCGCAGAAAACAAAGCTGGCGCTACTGTAACTGGAAACGTCACGCTGACTGGATCAGCAGTAAATAATGGAACTGTTGGCGGGTCAGTTACAAACAACACTGATGCTGGACTTTATGCTGCATGGCTAGCTGCAAACAGCGGCGTAAACCAGTATTCTTCAAGTGGATATAAAAATGGACAGTGGGCATTTAATTCCACTGAATATGGTTCTGAAGGACTCGCAGAACTTGCAAAATTTCAAGTATGGCTTGCTGCAAATGTTGGAGTAAATCAGTACACGGGACTTTCCAACAATGGAACATGGGCATACAATTCAACTACTTTTAATACTGAATCAGAAGCACGCGCAGCACAGTCTGATGCTGAATTTCCAGCATGGCTTGCTGCAAATGTAGGAGTAAACCAGTACGCTACTACTGCTGGCGGCTCTTACAATAACACATGGGCATACAACCAAACTGTGTATCCAGATCAACAGTCTGCAATTAACGCATTTAATTCAGAAGTAAGCGCATATCAAACATGGCTTGCATCTAACACTGGAGTAAATGTGTATTCTGTATCCGGATACAAAAATGGCCAGTGGGCGTTCAATTCTACAGAATATCCATCACAAAATGATGCACTTTCTGTTTACTATGAAGTTAATTATGCCAACTGGCTCGCAGCAAATGTTGGAGTAAATGTTTACGCTGGACCAGGCATTCACAATGGCCAGTGGGTTTACAACTCCACAGAGTACGCTTCACAGACTGAAGCACAAGAAGCCTACAACGCCGCAAATCCTTAGTAACCCTCACGCATTTCAAGCCACTGTCCAATCCGGTGGCTTGATTTGTTTTGAGTAGATGCTAAATGGAAAACATGCCAACTATTTTGTTGAACAACAAAGTCAATGATGGATCTGCTCCAAGTCCATCAGACGTAGCAGTTAGGGAACTGGCAATCGACGCATCTACTGGTTCTCTTTGGACCAAACTCAAGACTGGGATTGTACGCAAAATTCTTGCAATCGCAGCCCCTCATGCAAGCACTCATGCTGTTGGACAACCTGACGCTATTAGCCCAGAATCCATTGGTGCTGCGATAGTTGACCACCAGCACACTCCTTTGGATCTTGTGGGCTGTGGAGATATTCTGACACACAACGCAGCGGAATTTGCTGCTGCATCACATAGTCATGGCGTTGGACAGGTTACAGGACTTTCTGCGCAGCTTGATGCGCTTGCTCAAAGGATTTCGGCCCTCGAACAACAGGTGCATCCACAATGAAAAAAAAGCAGGTCAACCTTTCTGTCTCCAAAGGAGAAAAGCTCCCTGTGTCCAAGGGTGCTGGTCTAACTGCAAAGGGCCGCGAAAAGTACAACCGTGAGACTGGCAGCAACTTAAAGCCGCCGGCTCCTAATCCAAAGACCGAGAAAGATGCGGCTCGCAAGAAGTCTTTCTGCGCCCGTATGAGCGGTATGCCGGGGCCCATGAAAGATGAGAAGGGTCGTCCTACTCGCAAGGCTGCAAGCCTGAAACGCTGGAACTGCAAATGAAAGACGGACTTTACAAAAACATTCACGAGAAGCGCGAACGCATCAAGGCAGGCAGCAAGGAAAAGATGCGTAAGCCTGGGACCAGAGGCGCTCCTATTGCTGCTGCGTTCAAAGCTGCTGCTAAAACAGCCAAGAAGAAGTAATGCAAGTCCCCATCCTCAATGGCATCTACACGAACACTGCCGGCGACTTCCGTGTGGAGTACCCGCGCAACATGGTGCCTATTGCCCTCAAGGAGGGCATCTCGGATGGATACTTTCGCCCGGCAGACGGAATTGTAGGACTCGGGAATGGCCCCGGGATTGACCGGGGTGCGATTGAGTGGAACAACCTGCTCTACCGTGTCATGGGCACCAAGCTGGTGTCTATCTCTAGTACAAACGCTGTTACTGTCATAGGCGACGTAGGAGGCACTGGTCAGGTCACCTTCGACTATTCCTTCGACTACTTGGCAATCGCTTCAGGCGGGAACCTGTTCCTGTATCGTCCTAGCACTGGACTGCAGCGGGTCACAGATCCAGACCTGAGCACCGTTGTCGATGTAGTCTGGGTGGATGGCTATTTCATGACGACAGACGGGCAGTACCTGATCGTCACAGAACTAAACAACCCGTTTGCCGTCAACCCGCTCAAGTACGGGTCATCTGAAGCCGATCCTGACCCCATCGTGGCTCTTTTGAAGGTGCGGAATGAAGTGTACGCACTAAACCGGCACACGATTGAAGTGTTCGACAACGTGGGAGGCAGCCTGTTCCCGTTTCAGCGTGTAGAAGGTGCTCAGGTCCAGCGTGGAGCTATCGGTACAAATGCCTGCTGTGTTTTCATGGAATCCATTGCGTTCATTGGTGGAGGACGCAATGAAGCCCCTGCTGTCTGGCTCATCGCCGGCAGTAACGCACAGAAGATCTCCACTCGTGAGATTGACCTGATCCTCGAAGAGTTTACTGAGTCGCAGCTTTCTCAAATCCTTGTGGAGTCTCGTGTAGACAAGGGCTACAGGCACCTCTACATCCATCTGCCTGACAGGACTCTGGTGTTTGACGCAGCGGGAACGACCCAGGCCGGCACTCCAGTCTGGTTCACGCTTACAAGCAGTATTGTTGGCAACAGCCAGTATCGGGCCAAGAATCTCGTGTGGGCGTACAACCGCTGGAACGTGGGAGATCCATTGAGCACCTCTTTTGGCTACCTGTCTGACACGCTTTCTTCCCACTGGGGTGTATTGAACGGCTGGGAGTTCTCTACGATCATCATTTACAATGAGAGCAGAGGGCTGATTTTTCACGAACTTGAACTGATTGCACTGACCGGAAATTCCATCTTTGGTGCTGATCCAAGCATTTGGACCTCGTACACAGAAGATGGACTGACGTATAGCCAGGAACGAGTCTGCAAGGCTGGAGTGACTGGTGTGCGTGGCAAGAGACTGTCTTGGCTGCAACAGGGACGTATGCGTCAGTGGAGAGCACAACGGTTTAGGGGAACCAGTGATGCCCAGCTTTCTGTGGCAAGGCTAGAGATTAGGATTGAACCGCTTGCGGTATGATCGAGGGGCCATTCAAGATCACCCGTAACGAGCTGGCTCAGTTCTTGCCTTCCCAACGGGCGATCAGAGCTTTTGAGCAGCTCTTTGCGCTTATCCCTTCAAGTATCAATGACAGCAACACTGTCATCGAAGAGGTCTCTACGAACGCACAGAATGCCGATTCCAAGGCTGTTCAGGCACTGTCCGCTATAGACAGACTGGCAAACGCTGTCGAGCTACTGGCTTTGGCACCCAACAGCATCCCGGCTTTCCCTGAAGCTGATATTGCTCCTCCTGTCACTGTAGTCAGTCAGTCGCTAGATATTCTGCCTCCTGTTATCAACGAGGTTAGGCGCAAGCGGTACGGGGCGTTTCATTCAACTGCCCTTCAGACTGCTGCTGCCATTAATACGGCATATCCCATGACACTGAACGTGACTGACATCTCGTTTGGCGTATACATAGGGACACCTACAAGCCGCGTTTACGTTGATACGGAAGGAATCTACAACTTTCAGTTCTCTGCCCAGCTTGCAAAGATTGCCGGTGGAGTTGGGGCTGTTTACATTTGGTGTCGAGTCAACGGCGTTGACATTCCAGACAGTGCCACTAAGATTCGTATTCAAGGCAACAACCATGAAACTGTTGCTGCGTGGAATTTTGTGCTGTCAGTAAACGCTGGAGATTACTTCGAGCTTGTCTGGAGCACGGACGACACAACTTGCCAGATATTTGCCTCGGCAGCAAGTCCTCCGGTCCCGGCGATTCCATCGCTGATCCTTACTGTTACCGACAACATCTCTTAACCTATGGCAGTTACAGTCAAAAACATCATTCCCGCAAAACAGGCTGAGAACACTCAGACTGCCCAGTACACTGCCGTTAGCTGCAAGTGTATCATCGACAAGTTTACGGTAACCAACACCAACACGGCCAACGTAACCTTTAGCGTCAACCTGATCGCTTCTGGTGGATCTGCTGGAAACTCCAACTTGATTGTCAAGACTCGCTCGATTGTGCCTGGAGAGACTTACCTGTGCCCTGAGTTGGTGGGTCAAGTGCTCGAAGCCGGCGGATTCATCTCGACGCTGGCAGGCACTGCTTCTGCGCTTACTATTGCTGCTTCTGGGAGGGAGATCACCTAGTGACCTGCAATCTTCTGGCTCCAGTTGATCTCACCGATCAGGTTGAGGCAAAGCTCCTAGAGCTTCCTCAAATTGACTGTCCGGTGCTGCATCACTTTGGACCGGGAGTGTACATCCGTGAAGTAAGGATGCCTGCTGGATCACTGATCTTGGGACATCGTCACAGAAACGCTCATACCAACATTTTGGTGCAGGGGAGGCTAAAGTTTCTGAATGAAGGTGGAGAAACGGTTGAGTTAGTTGCTCCTGCTGTCTTGACTTCCAACCCTGGTCGCAAACTTGCCTGCATTATTGAGGACACAATTTGGCAAAACGTCTACGCCACTGAAGAAAAAGATGTCGAGAAGCTGGAGGCTGCCTTACTCGATAAGAGCGATGCGTGGCTTGAGCACAAGGATCAAGTTTTTAAGTTGGAGGAAAATCTGAGACTTGAAGATCGCGAAGACTTTCAAAAAGTCATCTCTGCTTTTGGAATGGATGAAGATTTTGCTAGTTCCGTCTCTCGCTCTGAAGACGACCAGATCCCGTTTCCAGCAGGCACAGCACCCAAGGTGGCTCTGCATCCAAGCCCCATCCACGGCACAGGGGTATTCTCTTCGTTTCCCATTGCTGCCTTTGAGGTGATTGGGCCGGCTAGGCTAAACGGGAAACGCACTCCACTTGGCAGATACACAAATCATTCTGCGAACCCAAATGCGTTCTTTGTGAAGAACGACAATGGAGACATCTACGCGATGGCTTTTAGGGACATTAGAGGTTGTCAGGGTGGAGACAATGGAGAAGAAATTACTGTAGACTACTACCAAGCCGCAAAAGTAAACGGCTGCCAAATAGAAGGAGATCCAAAATGAGTATGATTGCCGTTGGAGTTGGAGGACTGGTTGGTGGAGGCCTTGCTCTTGGAGGCGTTGGAGCTGCAACTGCTCTTGGTGTTGCTGGAACGGCAATTTTGGGGGGAACAGCAGCGGCTGGAGTAGTTGGCGCAGGTCTTTCTGCAAGTAAAGGTGCAAAAGCAGCAACTCAAGCAGCAAAAACACAAGCAGAAGCTCAGGGAATGGCGATTGATGAGCAACGTCGTCAATTCGACACGATTCGAGAACTTTTGCAGCCGTATGTTACTGCTGGAAAACCTGATCTAACACAACCCTACATTGGCGCTGGTCCCGGAGCACTTCAAGCCATGCAGGGACTTGCAGGATTGCGTGGAGCAGGAGAACAGCAGGCTGCGATTGAGCAGATCAAGCAGGGCGCTCAGTATAAAGAGTTGGCCAGGCAAGGAGAGGAAGCTATTCTCCAGAACGCTGCTGCTACTGGTGGACTTCGAGGCGGCAACGTACAGGCTGCACTGGCTCAATTCCGTCCTGCTCTGCTTAACCAGCTTATTGAGTCACAGTACGGCAAACTGGCTGGATTAACTACACTTGGATCAACGTCTGCCGAAAATCTCCTTAGAATTGGTCAAGCATCGGCAGCCGGGACTGCTGCTGCTGGACAGCAATCTGCCCAGAACATTGGAAACTTGATGGCTGGACAGGGCCAAGCACAAGCTGCTGGAATTATTGGGGCAGCAAATGCCCAAGCACAAGGTGCAACAGGAATAGCTGGCGCACTTGGAAATGCTGGCCAGAATTACATGCTGATGCAGGCACTCAACAGGCCAAGCATGACATCGGGACTTGGCACTGGTGGGTTCTATGGGTCACAAGCTGCTGCTCAGTCAGCTTATGGGCCAGGTTTTGACGTGTCGTACTATGCTCCAACAGTCCCTGGAGGAGCAGGTGGATTTTACGGAACTCCTAGTGCTTAATTTTTATGGCCGGACCATACGACTACTCTATCAACATTCCCCAGCCTCCGGCTCAGAACTTCCTTCAGAGCTTGTTGGGTATCCAGCAACTGAAGCAGATGCAGGAGCAAGGTGCGCTTCAGCAGCAACAGGCTGCAATCGCACAGCAGAATGCGGCTTTTCAGCAGCAGATGCAGCCTTTGGAGATGGAAAAGGCAAAGGCTGCTATTGATGCGGCAAAAGCCTCTGCTGCAGAGTCTGGCGCAAGAAAAGGGCTTATTGCGAATCAATCTGAAGCAGCAAAATTTGAGCTTGATCAAAAGAAAAATTTTCAAGCTGACATGAATCAATTGGCATCAGATCCATCAAAATGGACTGCTGAAAAATTCATGGAACTTGGCATGAAATATCCTCAGTCAGATTGGATAAATCTGGCTAAAATGAGAAATACGATGCCAACTAAAGCTACAAACTTTGGAGACAATCTTGGACAACAACTTGTGTTGTCATCTCAAATTGGAGACACAAAAACTGGAAATAAACTTTTAGAAGATGCTCTTAATGTAGCTAAAAGTGATCCTGAATTAAATAGTATTGTTCCTAAAATTGAGCAGCTAAAAGACCAGTACGCTAGGTATCCAGAGCAATCTGCTACGATTGCTGCTATGGGTTTGCAGATGTTTTCTCCTGAAAAGGCCAAGGCTATGTTTAGCGCGATAGAAGAGCGAAACAAATCTGAGGAAACTAAAGCAAAAACACAGGCCCAGCTTCTTGATAATCGCATCAAGCAGTACGAGGCAGATACCGGGATGTCTATTAAGGACATAGCCAAGAACAAGGAAGAAAGATTCAAGGCAGAAGCAGCAGAACGCGCTCACATCGAAGCAGAACCGTTTGTGCGGAAGTACATTGATAGTCGCACGGCTTTTGAAATGATGAAGGAGGCTCCTAAAAACGCATCTGGAGACGAGGTTCTTTTGACTCAGTTTGTTAAAATGGGTGATCCTGGATCTGTTGTAAGCGTTACAGAAAAAGGTGGCACCAGAAATGTTACCTTGAGTGACTATGTCACATCGCTTCAGGCAAAATTAAAGAACGATGGATCTCTTGGTGACGATAAACGCAAAGAGTTAAAAGATGCAGCATTTAGGATGCTTCAGGCCCCACGGAAACAGTACAAAGAGTATCAAGAAAAACTTGAGCCTGTGTACACAGAGCGAGGGCTTAATCCCAAGAATATCTTTGTGCTTCCTAGTAGTGAGCAGATGCTTGAGGAGGCAAAACAACAAGCAGCAGGGCCGACTGGTGCAATTAACACTGGCACACTTCCTGTTACTCCTGCTTCTGGTCAATCTGCTGAAGAGGCACGCATTCGCTCAATGCTGCGTCCCGCTGCTGGTTTCGGCAATACCATGACTCCCTCGCAGATCCAGCCTCAAGGTGGCACATTCCAAGGAACGCCTTCTGACGTTGATGCAATTCTGAAACAGTTTGGAGTCCCTCAATAATGGCTACCATCGAACAGCTTTACGAAGGCATCAGAAGGGCTGGGGCCGCAAATGATGCAGATGCAGTCCGCGTGCTTGGAGCAGAGCTTTCAAGAATGCAGTCTCAGCAGCCACAAACTGCTCCTGTGCCATCTCCATACGCGGAGACTCCGCAGATGCAGCCCATTGAGTACCAGGGCCGCCCTCCTGAGCAGGTAGGCGCGAACCTTGGCGACCTAGTGCCCCCTCCTGAGTTGGCTGCTGATCTGTTGAAAGTAAAGTCACCTGAAGGCGGCGCTCCTACTGAGTCAAACGTGCAGGCCATTGTCGGCCAGCTTGAACGCACTGGTTCGATCCGGGATGTGCTCAACAAAGAGGTTGCCTCTGGTGGACTTAATCCAACGGCCACACTGGACCCACAACAGTATCCTGTGTTGGCTCCTATTTGGGAGCAGTACAAGAAGGAGATGGACCCATCTTTCTTGGGCGCAATGGCTCGTGGCGCAGAAAGCCAGGCTGGTGCAGTTGTTGGTGGTGCTGTTGGTGCAGGACTTGGAACCATGGCTGCGCCGGCAACTGGTCCAGTTGGTCCTTTTGTTGGACGCATGGGTGGCGCAATTAAAGGTGCAGAGTTGCAAAAGGCAGCCGAAACTGCATTTCGCACGCCTCAAGAACAGATGGCGGCGCAAGCACAGGCAGCCTTTGATGCTTCTCGCACTTCTACAAGAATAGGCACAGCCATTGGAGAAACTGCTCCGCATTTGCTTACAATGCGTCCTGCGCTGAATACGATTCAGCAGGCAATAGCCGGTGATGCGAATGCTATCGCTGCGGTAGCAATGGGCTCCGCTCTTGGTGCAGCAGTTCCAGCGGCAACTGGTGGAGGAATAGAACGCACTGTTGTTGGTGCTGTTACTGGCGGCCTAATGGAGCCTCGAATTGCTCCAAGAACACCAGCAGTTACACCTGCACAACTTGAAGCGATTCAGGCAGCAGAACAGGCTGGTATCCCGGTTTACACTCAAGATGTGTTTCCTCCTCAAGGCAGATTGGGACAAGCCTTACAGCGAGCTGGTGAGGTGCTTCCACTTGGCACAACCTCGCAACGAGTTACACAACAAGAAGCAACACAGGCGGCAGCACAAAGAGTGTTTGGTGGATATGGGGTTCAAATGTCTGGTATTGGTCAGACAGAGATGGCTCCAGCTTTAAGGTCTGTTTTTGAATCTTTTGAACGTCGAAGGGGCAATCTTGTCCGACGTGCTCAGATACAGCGCCAACAGGCAATGCAGGCAGCAGAGGCAACTAACCTTCCTGTGCCACTGACAAACTCTTTGCCAGCAATTGATAACACTATCAATCGACTGCGCTCAAATGAGTTGCTTAGAGACGCTGCAAGAGAGGTTGAAAGAGTTCGAGATGCTTTGGTTGGTGGAAATTTGGGAACGATTGAGAGCGTGCGTCAAAGTGTTGGAGAGCTTTTTGAGGCTCCAAATCTAGCCAGTGTTCGCACTCAAGGAAGCAGAGCAATAAGCAGCTTATACGGCCCAATCAACGAAGATATTGCTGCTTTTATTCAGCAACACGGAAGACCAAACGACCTAACAAGATGGAGAGTTGCAAATGCAGATCTTACTAGGTTAAACACTGAGAGAGAGATTGCTGCAATAAATCATGTCTTACGCACTGGCGCAGAAACACCAGAGGTTGTTAAAAGGCTGATTTTTAATGCTCCAGAAAGCACTCAAGCTATTTTGTATGGAAATTTGAGCACTGCTGGACGCAGAAATCTTCGTACTGCCTTAATGCAACAGGCATATGAAAATTCAACTTTTAATGGCAGATTTAGTGCGGCAAGGTTTTTGCGTCAAGTGGATGAACTTTCCAGCAATCTAAGAATATCTTTTACTCCAGACCAGCAGGCAGAAATAACTGGGCTTGCAAGAGCAATTCAGCTTACTGAGCGCAGTCAAAGATTTGCTCCAAACGCTGAAACTGGCGTTCAGGCTGTTCCTGGGCAAGTTGCTTCGGCAATAGCAAAAGGAGCGAAGGCATTAACTGCTCCATTAGCAGCAGCCGGGATGGCTACTCATCCAGTGGAAACCATTATCACTGGACTTACTGCTGCTGGCCTATCGGTTGGACTTGGATTATCGGCTAGAGTATACAACTCTCAGCCTGTGCGCCGTGCTCTTGTAGCACTCTCTACTGCTCCCCAAGGAACTAGGGCCGAACAGAACGCATACCGACTTTTAACATCAGCGATTCAAGCCGAGACTCGCAAGCAAACACCAAAACAGGAGTCCAAGTAATGTCCTCTTCCATCATTTCCCCGTTCCCCTTCTTCACTGACACGACAGGAGCCCCGCTAGAGTCTGGTTACATCTATATCGGCCAGTCTAACCTGAATCCAGAGACAGCCCCTGTAAACGTCTTCTGGGACGCTGCATTGACCATTCCTGCTGGGCAGCCCATTCGTACTGTTGGTGGTTATCCCAGTAGACAGGGTACTCCTAGCAGGATGTATGTAGCAACTGACACATACTCGATCACTGTCAGGAACAAGAATCGTGCTCTGGTGTTCTCTGCGTTTGACCAGTCTGATGCACCTACATCAGTCTTTGACATCTCTACGCAGGTCATTACAGCCACTGCTGGGCAGACTACGTTTGCGCTGACCACGTTCACTTACCTGCCCGGGACTGACACGCTGGAGATCTACAGGAACGGTCTAAGGCTCAATCTTGGTCTGGACTACTTGGAAACAAACTCCTCGACCATCACGCTGACCGCTCCTGCTGCTGCTGGCGACCAGTTCTTGTTCCAAGGTGGTGCAGTAGTCACTGGCAATCAGGTTCCCGGATCGCAGGTTTCCTTCATCCAATCCGGCACAGGTGCTGTGACTCGAAACATGCAGGACAAGGTTCGTGAGAGTGTGTCTGTATTGGACTTTGGTGCTGATCCTACTGGCGCGAATGATTCCACTTCCGCATTCAACGCTGCGATTGCTACAGGAGCATCTGTATATGTTCCTTTTGGCACATACAAAACAGACGGAGTAGTTACAGCAGACAGAAGGCTTGTCACAGTTGGCGCAACATTTACTGGCACAAATCCGATTGATCCAGTTCCAGGATTTGGAAATGTTTCAATGAAGGTATTCGGGACAAATTACCACAACTCTATAGTTGGTGTTGTATCAAATAGTCTTCCTGTAAATACGACTGCATTTCCAACTGGGGTTACTGGATACGGAAGAAACAACAATTCTGGGAACACTGCATTTGGAATCTACGCAGAAGCAAGACAGTACGCCAACACTGGAGTAGTTACTAACGAGATCGACTCGTTCAACCACAGTGTAGCACCTTCAACAAATCTGCCTCCGAACAGAGGAATTGGAACAACACAGAATGTTCCTGTTGCATTGACAGTTGGAGCCGGTGGAACAGCAGATTCAAGCATTGGAATCCAGATTGGATCAGAAGGTTCTAGTCCGCAAAAGTTCCTGACTGGAATCTACTTTAATCCTGCTGAGATAGTAGATTATGGAATCTTTATTGACGCAAATTCATCAAGCACAAATGTTGGATTGGTTGTAAAGCATCCAACTGGCAAGGAAGCTATAAGAGTAAAAACTGAAGGAACTCCAAATCCTGCAAACGCAGTTTTTATCTACAGTGATGGAACAGGCGCTGACAAATTTGGAATCAGACAAGATGGGAAACTTGTTTTTACAACAGGAATAACATCAAGTACACGAGGTGCTGCCGGGGCGGCACAAGTACTTCCATCAAATCCGACTGGATACTTAAAGGTGGAAATTTCTGGATTTACAAAACTGATTCCATATTACGAGCCTTAATGAAACCCATAACACTCACTTTTACACAAGAGCAACTTCAAGTTCTGAATGCAGCACTTGGCGATATTCCATATCGTGTTGCAGCTCCTTTAATTGCCAGTATCAACAGTCAGATTCAGCAGCAGTTTAACCAGCACGAGGACGACGCTCCTACTGGTAGTAACCATAATCTGCCCGTTACTGACTCAGCGCCAAATAACCTATGAGCAGCAAATCTTTTCAAAACGCATCGAAGCTCGTCAATCTGAGTTTTGCAAACGGTCAATGGACATTTGACCAGCCATCAACTGCTGTTGATGACTTTGCCACAGTGTACGTTGATCGGCGGGCAAATCACACTGGTGGAACTCCGGGGTTTGTAAACTCTGGGATCCTTGCGAAGAGCTTTGTTTCCGCAGGAAACACTAACTTTGAGTGGGCTATCACAGGGGTTGTAGACAACTCGGCAACCGCTGGTGAAAATGTAGGTGGATACTTTCAGGGGATCAAACGAGCAACAGGCCCAACGTGGGGCGCTACTGTTGAGGTTATTGATAAGACTGGTGCGAATCCTACGACTGGAGCGGTTGCGATTGAAGTGGATGTCACTGGGAATGGGACAGATTCAAACAATAATCGACTAGGAATCGACATTGCAGTTCGTAAGGACGATGCTGGTGGCGCGGGGTGTGTTGCCGGATTTGGCATTAGACTGCAAAACCAAGCAGGGTCTGGATACACTGTTGGATTCGATACAAGCTCTGCAACAATCTACCAGTCAGCAATTCGCATTGGACAAGGACAGGCTATTGCATTTGATGGAAATGCAACAGACAAGCTAGCAAGCGATGGCACTGGAATTGTTTACTCAAGCGGAGGAAACTTTAAGGCGAAACTTGTGAATGATGGCGGCATTTACCTGACATCACGAACCAAGATTTCTGGAACTTTTTCCACCGGGGCACAAACACCAACGCTTGGAGCAAACAAGCCGGGCTCTACTGGAGGGGTTCCCACAACTTGGTTGAGTGTTGTTATTGATGGAGCACAGCTTTGGATTCCAGCTTGGGCTGATTGATATGAAAACTGTCACACTTATCTTTACTCAAGAGCAGCTTGAAATTTTAAACGCCGCTTTGGTTGAAATTCCCTACCGAGTTGCCGCACCTTTGATTTCTGACATCAACAAGCAGATTAAGGATCAAGCAGAAGAGCCTTCAAGTAATTACTCGCACCTAGTCGATGCGTCTTAGTAATTTATGCGTCACCTAGCCCATCCAGTCATCGCTCTCGTCATCCAAGCCATCATCGGTCTTGTCAGCGGTGACTGGTGGACTGGTGCTGCTGCCGGCAGCTTCTACTTTGTAGGCCGCGAATACGCTCAGGCTGAGTATCGGGCTATCGAGCACTACTACAATGGCAGGCGAGCTAACATGCCTTACTTTGGCGGCCTAGAGTCCAGAGCGTGGACGCTCAAAGGACTTCTTGACTTTATTCTTCCTTCCATCGCTGTAATGGTGGTGGCATTGTTGCGCTCGTGGATTTTCTGAACATGAAAACGCTCCTACAATCCTATCTTGGCCAGCCATCGACATGGCTTGGATTTGCAAAACTTGGTGCTGCTTTTGGTCTTTACTCGACTGGAGTTGGCGGCGCGATTGGGTCTGTCATCGTGGCCATTTTTGGAGTCGTTGATGTGATCCGAAACGAGCGCAGGTAATGAGCATTACGCCTGGCAATCTCTCCATGCTTCTTGCCCTTGCCTCCTCGGTGGCCCCGGGGACATGGGCAATTTTAGCCGGGGTGCTGGGAGCGTTTGTTGGATATTTTGGCAAAGCAATCTTCAAAAAATATGACCGTACTACCCGTTCCAAGCATTCCCGCTCTTCAAGAAAAGTATCTGGGATCGACTCCTCCAGCGGGACTTCAAATTCTCGCTCCCGTAAAAAGAGTGCTGGGTCCAGCAGGGACTGATGGCAATGGCCTGCCGCCCGACAAGATTTCCCCGTATTCCGGCATATATGATGAAACCGGACGACTTCCAAGAGTGCCAGGACCAGGAACAACATTCATTGCTCATGCTTAGCCGGCACCTATTTGACTTAGCCACAGTCAACTTGGCGAACGTAGGCGCTTTGGCGCTTTCGCTGAGCGAGGCTGAGCAATGGATTCGAGTTGCTGGCTGTTTGCTGGCAGCCATATTCACGTCGCTCAAAATCGTCGAGACGATACGGAGCCTGCGCAAATAGGCTATGGCCAACATTATTAGGAGCTGGAAACGGTTCCTCGCGGTTGGATGCAGTCACGGGCACCACGCTGACCAGCAGCTCCTAAAACGTGTGCTGGCGTTCAAGGCACGCTGGAAGCCGGCCACTACAATTCATCTCGGAGATGCTATTGATTTGGCCTGTCTTCGCGCCGGAGCAGCAGGCACTCGGGATGAGTCAGCAGACCCGGAAGGCGACCTGCAAGACGGGCTGGCTTTCCTTCATCAACTCGAACCCAAGCTGTACTTCTTGGGAAACCACGAGGCTCGTCTTAACACTTTGATGGAGTCACCCAAGGCCATTGTGGCTGCTTTGGCTGGCCGTGTGATGGGTCAGATCACCGATCAGGCCAAAAGGATGCGGTGTGAAATTATTGACTACAATTTTCAACATGGCTGGCGGCAACTTGGTGACACGTTGTTTGGTCATGGGTACATGGTCAACGAGCAGGCTGTAAGAGACCATGCAGAAGCGGTGTGTGGAGGAACAGCCAACAAAGTGGTGATTGCTCATCTGCATCGTGTGATGCAGGCAGAGGGACGCAACAGGGCACACCCAACTGGCTATTGTGTGGGCTTCCTTGGTGACAAGGACGCTATGGGATACGCAGCCAATCGACGAGCGACCACCTCGTGGAGTAGAGGCTTTGCATGGGGCGAGTATTGCGATAGAGAGACTGTTGTATGGCTCGCAAAAGAAACACAAGCTCACGACTTTCGGCTACCAGTGTGAATAAAACTCTGCTTGAACAGTTGAGGGCAGAGGTGTTTGGAGAGCCTGCGCCGAAAGGTTGGTACACTATTGCTCAGTTGATGAAACTGCTTGGATCAAAGCGCACTGCCACTGAGAGCCTAATCGCAAGGAAGAAGTGGCAGATGAAGAAGTTTCGGACTGTCACAAATGATGGCAGAGACATCCTTGTGAACCACTACCACGTTGGAAAGCTATGACTACTGACGAAAAGCAGGCTTACATACAACGGATGGCAGCAGAAATCGGCGAGCACTTTGACTGCGTTCAAATTCTGGCTCACGACTCAGACACTGACAGTTACCAAACTTTTGAAGCCGGGTCTGGCAGCCTGTTTGCCAGAATGTTTCAGGCATCCAGATGGGCAGATGGTCCTGATGAAATCGAACTTGTAGAGGACGAAGACGATGATGAATCTGAGTGACAAAGGAATCCAGCGAATCATCAACTGGGAGACTGGTGGTGAGTCTTATTACGATAAGCACCCAGAGTGGCCTGGCGAGGAAAGCGGCATCACGATAGGCGTTGGCTGGGATCTGGGGCATACACCTGCCGCCGAGACTGTGCGGGCTTTTAAGCCCCATCTGGACGCTGCTACGCTGGCCCTTTTGGTCAGTGTGTCTGGGCACAAAGGAGGAGAGGCCAAGGTGAGACTGCCGCATGTCAGACATCTTGTTGTGCCGTGGCAAGCCGCACTGGCGGTCTTTAAGGATGTTACGATTCCAAACTGGTATCTTAAGACGCTCAGAATCTATCCACAACTGGTTGAGCTGTCAGGAGATTCTGCTGCTGCACTGGTGAGCTTGGTGTTCAACAGGGGACCAAGTTTGAGTGGTGAGCGCAGGAGAGAGATGTCGAACATTCAGGCCCTTTTGCGCACCAGGAACTTGAAAGAGATCCCCAACCAACTGCGTGAGATGACTCGTTTGTGGCCTAATTCCAAAGGACTTAGGAGAAGGCGTGAAGAAGAGGCGGACTTGTTTGAAGCAGGACTGACGCCCGCTGGCGAGTAACACAGATTGCCGTATGGTGCGCAGGGAGATCCTGCGACGGGTTTTGTAGTTCCCCATGAAACAAAGGCACTTGTGACTATCTCAAAAGGTCACAATAGACAGCTAGCCAACCTAGGCTAATGTGCCTGGATGGAAATCAGCCTTAGAGAACACTGCGCTCGAATTGCCAAGCTGGGAGGCGCGGCAAAATCCGAAAAAAAAGCAGCGGCTGCACGGGCCAATGCTCGCAAACCACGACCCAAGGCTCGTGAACGCAACGCTTTACGGCGTGCTCAAAAAAACCTGAAAAAAGACTAGCCAACCGAGGCTAGGTGGATAGATTGAGCGCCGCATGAGCACATCACACTACTCCTCGCGTCCGTTTCGCGGACTTCAAGGTGTACCAAATACAAAGCGGTACACGAAACTGAAATACACAATCATCGCTCTGTTGCTGATTGTTGACCTGCTTGCCTTAATTGGTTCGTCAGACATCGTCGAAAGTTTGGCTCTCGTGCTGTTGGTATTGGTCAACCTCTGGGCCCTCAACTACACCCGTCCATGACTCACATGATGAATGGACATCCGATCTGGTGTAAGCCAGCACGGACTCGTGAGTACGATTTCCTTACCGAAGAGAAAGACGACAAATCGGAATTGTTGGCTGAACTGCCAAAGCTGGTGGCGAAAGCGATTGAGAAGGGACTTATCAAGCGTCCAACGATTAAGTCCACTGAAGAAAAGCCGGGTCCACGTTCTGAGTCTGCTGTCTGCAAGTGCGGTCAGGACTTTATTCGCAAGGTGGGCGGCCCTCGTCACTGCTTTCAATGCAGGACTCCAGCCAAAGAGTGTCGTCACTGCCATCAGTTATTTCATCCCAAGAAGTGGGGGCAGAAGACATGCTCCAACGAGTGCCGGATTGAAGCGATAAAGGAAGGTGCTCGCAAGAACGCTGCGCCAACCATGTACACAACTTGCCCTGTTTGTCAGACGGTGTTTGTCAACAAAGTGCATGGCAGGAAAGCGACAAAGACATGCGGCAAACAGTGCGGCATCGAACTAATGAAAATCCACAACAAGAAGAAAAATGAAAATCAGACACAGTAGTTTACCAAAGCTCGCGCTATGCGGGCAGTACGAGGGAGCCCCAGGAACATCAGCGGCAGCCTCTAGGGGCACGATGCTTGACGAACACTTCAGGTATGCTTGGACTCATTCAGAGTTTCCCAACCGCGATCTGTCTGAAGAAGATGCAAGTGCTGTCCGTTGGGCAATCAACCAGTGTCTGCTGTTAGGCGGCATTGCAGACGGTCTGACGACTGATGAGAAAGCCTGTAAGATCCTGACCTCTGGCATTCCTCATACAGGCACTGCTGACGGTGTCGCAGTGAAGGGCCAGTGGCTTGTGGATCTAAAGTCTGGCCAGATCTACGACTACAGTGCTCAGATGGCTGCCTATGCTCTGGGACTGATGCAGGAGCACTTCGCTCAGGAATGGACCACGCATTTACTCTTCTGCGATCAAAGAGAGATGGTGACAGAGCACTGGACCTACGAGCGTGCTTTTGACCTGGTCGCCGGCATTATCAACAACGTAGGGACCGCACCCATAGAGAACCAGTACTGCAACTGGTGCGCCAAGAGCCTGACTTGTCCAGCTCGTGTGGCATCTAAGGATGGCGCCATCGTGACTATTGCAGGTCTGGCTCCAACGGTTCAGGACGATGCCTTCTTGGCGTTGCTAAACGACCCGGCGTCTCTGGGCAAGTTTCTCAAGCAGTGCAACACGCTCGACGACTTCCGAGATGCTGCCAAGGCAAAGGCTCGCGAACTGCTGGCGTCTAACGTGCCGGTGCCGGGCTGGAGGCTAGGCAAAGCCCGAGTCACTGAAACCGTCGAAGCCGAGTTTGTGGCTCAGGCAGTGGAATCGGGCAGCATCGGTGCGATGAACGCCATCGTGGCCCAGGGCACGATGACGGCAAAAACGGCGCGCAAACTCTGGAGCGATGCGGGCGCGGTGTTTCCGGAGGAGATCGTGACGCGTAAAGAAACGGCACAACCTTTGGCTGCAAGCAAATGAGCGAAAAACTACTGACAAGTTGGCCCCCGGTGTTGGAGGCTCTAGAAATGGAACGCGCCAAAGTGGCGCGGCTACTCGATGAACGCGACCGCGCACGCGCCGAGGTGGAGCTACTAAAACGGGAGCTGGATCAGGCCATCTCCGAGCGCACGCCGCATGACTACGGCATTTTGCGAGAGCAACGCGACGAAGCACACACTGAGGTGGAGCGTCTAAAGCGAGAGCTTGAATTTGAACGCGCTGAAGTGGCGCGGCTGCTCGATGAACGCGACCGCGCACGCGCTGAGGTAACTCGGTTGAATGGAGAGTTGAAGCGCACCATGCAAGCGCTTGCACGCGCAAACGCATCGACTGAAAGTTGGCCACCTGCATCGGTGCGTAAAGAGCCATCCCGGCTGGAGATTGCGGCGATGCTTAAAGCGGGGTGGTTTGCAAACCCAGAGATGGATTTACTCGGGGATCAGGACAACAAATGGTGGCATGAACAGGCGCAAGAATTGATTGACGCTGGAAAAGAACTGCAATGAGAACTGAAAACAACATCGAACGTTACGCAAAACTGGTTCAGCCAATCAGCCGCGACGCTGGTAATGAAAACATCAGCAACTTTATGGATGAAATGTCCAGGTTGCGCGAACGCTACCACATCCCGGAATGCCTAGTGGTGCTCAAGGTCAATATCCGCTATGCAGATGGCGAGGTTGGCGAGGCCATTACGTCGGCGCACTTTGGAAGCCAGTACGAGGCCGAGTCAATGGCAGCGTATGCGCTCGGCAACGCAAGGGCGAAAATTACGGCAGAAGTGAACAAGCTGGCAAGAGGGGAAAGGCTCAAGGAAATCAAATGAAACAGAACTACATCGCAATCGACCCAGGTGTAGGAGGCGGTATCGCATACGTTGACACTGACGGCAGTGTTCATGCACTGCCTATGCCTCAGACTGTTCACGACTTGCAGGAGCAACTCTATATCCTCTGCAAAAGCCATGTACCTAATCCGCTCGTCACTGTCTTCCTAGAAGAACTGCCAAAGTTCGCCGGCAAGATGAGTGGCTCAAGCATGGCAACCATGTTCCGCAACTATGGTCGTCTCGAAGGCATTCTCGCCTCGCTCAACACCCGTATCGAATACCTGCCTCCCAAGAAATGGCAGACTGCTCTTGGCCTAGGCGACAAGAAGACTCATGGCCCTCGCTGGAAAGCGCACCTCAAAGGACGCGCACAATCGCTATATCCGCAACTTACTGTGACACTGAAAACCGCCGACGCTCTCCTGATCTTGGAGGCCGGGCTCAAAATGAAAACTAAATGAACCTAATACCATTCGACCAAACGAAACTGATGGCTGAAGCCATTGCCAAGTCCAAACTCTTCGGCATACAGACCGCTGAACAAGCCCTTGCTCTAGGGCTTCTCTGCCAAGCAGAGGGCCGCCATCCCGCCGAGGCAGCTCGTGATTACCACATCATTGGGGGCAAGCCCTCCCTGAAATCTGAAGCCATGCTTGCACGATTTCAGCAAGCAGGCGGGAAAGTGGAGTGGCACGAGTACACTCACGAGTCTGTCTCTGGCACGTTCTCGCATCCTCAGGGCGGGAGCCTGAAGGTATCCTGGACCATTCAGGATGCAACGAGGGCCGGACTGACTGGCAATCCCACTTGGAAGAAGTTTCCGAGGCAGATGCTTAAAGCCCGCTGCATCAGTGAAGCAGTGCGTGGGATCTTCCCCGGCGTGCTCTCTGGTCTTTACGCACCTGAGGAAGTCTCAGACATCCCTGTACAGATCGTGGCTGAAACTGCGCCTGAGCCGATACAGCTTCCTGCTCCCAAGGAGGAGCCAAAAGAGCCTGAGCCATTGCCTAAGCAGATCAGTAACGTCAACCTTATGGACCGGCTGCTTGCAGAGAAGACCAAAGCTCAGAAGGACAAGGTGACTGCCGGTGCCATCAAGAAGGGTTGGATCACAGAGGGACAAACCTTCAGGGATATTCCAGTTTCTATCCAAAGCCAAGCAGTGGCTTTCCCAGAGAAGTTCTTTGCAGCTTTCGGAATTTAGTCAGTAAACCAAAACCAAAACAAAACCATGCCATCAGTAAAAATCGACAAAGCAGAACAAGTCTCAGTACGCCCAGGCATCCATGTGGCAACCATTGAAGATGCAACAGAGGCCGTTAGCAATGCAGGGAACGAGATGCTCAAACTTCGCGTGAAGGTTGGCACTCTGTTCTTCAACAGTTGGGTCGTCTTCACGACTAAGAACAGTCGCAACGTGGCCGAGTTTGCCACTTCCATCGGCAAGAAGGTTGTTGAAGGCAAGACTCTGACCATTGAGACAGAGGATTGCATCGGCAAGACTGCCACAGTTGAACTGGGTGAAGGCGAGCGGATCAACGAGAAGACAGGCAAGCCTTACCTTGAGATTAAGCGGTGGTTGCCGCCGGGAACACAGGAGGCTGACTTGTCTCCTGACGAGATTCCGTTTTAGTAGTGACTGCAACGGGGGCCGCGCATCCGACAAACGCGGACAAATTTCTTACATCGCACCCACATGCTCAAAAAGGAACGAGACGAAGCTGAGAGGATCGCACAACAGCTTCTCAACACCCACAAAAACCTGCAATCAGTTGGGTGTAACGGGCTTGCCCCAAACAAACTGGAAACCTGGATGCTTGCCAAGGCGATTCAGATATTTCAAGCAAAAGTCACAGTCGATCAACTCTCGCCACTAGAGCGAGCAAAGATCGCACACGAGGCAACTCTCTAGGCTATGGGAGACCTTAAAACCCCGCAGGCTGAACAAGCTGAGCGGGCAGTGCTGGGGTGTCTACTTTTCTCACCTCAGACAGCTTGGTCGACTGTCATTCAGACGGGACTGGCCGGCTCAGACTTCTTTCACCCCCAGTACAAGGCGATCTTTGAAGGCATCAAAGAAGCTGCCGAGGCGGGAGAGAGTCTTGAAGCAATCGGCCTGTTTCACAGGCTGGCAGCAAAGGCCATTCCGTTCCATCTTCTCTCTGACCTTGCAGGTGGCTTTCCAAGCCTTGAGCCACTACCAGAGTGGTGCAGGTTGGTACAGGACGCAGCAAGGCGCAGAAGCCTACTCACAGGGCTTGCACAGGCAACTAAAGCGATCTCAGAAGGCCAGCCTACAGGTGACATAGTCAAGCACCTTGGCGATGCTGTCACAGTTGCAGCGGCAGAGCAGGGACTGGGTTCTATAGTACAGTCCACGTTTAATGAACTACTGTCCTATGATACAGAACACGATACAAACACTCTTATAGGCAACCGCTGGCTCTGCAAAGGCGGGAGTGTGCTCATAAATGCTCAAAGTGGTATCGGGAAAAGCTCCCTTACGATGCAATTAGCAATCGGCTGGGCACTACACGGGCAAGGCTCATTCTCTGAAGTGCTGACCTTTGGCATCGTCCCAGTCAGGCCACTCAAGAGTCTCCTCCTGCAAGCAGAGAACGACATAGGCGACCAAGCAGAAATCTTGCAATCGGTGATTTGCAAGTATGGACGTACTCAGTGTGGAGAGGCTGAGTTGGCAGTATTGAACGAACGACTCGTGTTTTATAGGGATAACGTGCACTCAGGTGCAGAGTTCTTGAGAGTGCTGGAGGCGCTCATCATTAGGCATCAGCCAGACATCGCATGGATTGATCCTTTGATGTGCTACCTCGGTGATGATATCTCAGATCAAAAGGTAGTCACAGAGTTCTGTAATGGGCTCAACAGGATCTCATCCAAGACTGGAGTGCTCTTTGCAATCATTCATCACCTTCCTAAGCCAAGGGAAGGAACTGCACGCACTGACTCAGACTTGGCCTATGCAGGCTTCGGCTCTTCAGCACTCACAAACTGGGCAAGAGAGGTAGTGACATTACAGAGGCTTGAGACCGCCCCCGGCCAGCCTCCAACGTGCTCTTTTACTTGTACGAAGAGAAGATTGCGGTCAGGGATGCGCAGTTGGGAGAACCAGCCTACAGCGAAGATTTACATCAGACACAGTCCTGAGCCAGAGAGACACGGCATGATTTGGCAGCAGTGTCAGCAGCCAGAACCACCAGAAGAGCAATCAAAGAAGAGAAAATGAACTACACAAAGATTGGAGCACTACCAACGCACAGATACATCTGGGTGGACAGTGAATACACCCATGCAGAGCCCTGTGGCCTAGTCGAAGCCATGTGGGTTGGCCTAACAGCCATCCCTGGGCGAGCTTGGGGAATCAATGTCATCCTGCGAGACGGAGGCGCTTTGTATCGTAACATCCCTCCTGACGCCGTAGCGTTCACACTTAATCCAGAGGCTGACTGGATCATCAGTGAAGCCCAGCTTTGGGACTGCTACAGTTACCATTTTTCAATCCTTGAGAACCCGATTCTGAGAGGCATGGAGGTGACTGCAAGGGTGGAGGACGAGATCCTGCACGGAGAGTACCTGTTCTCTGTAACACACCTCCACGACGGCTGGTCTGACTCCCCAGACCAAGACAAGGAGTTCATCTTCGTCAAACTCAACAATGGAAGACTGACAATCCAGCCTACCAATAGAGTGCGCTTCATCGACCACAGTTTCACGACAAACGAACTACCAAAGTTGAAGCTGCAAGAAACAGTGTACAGTTGTGAGAAATGAATCCACGCTCTGAGAACCCAAAAGAGGAAGGTCCATACGCCTGGCAAGCCCGTGATGCTGCCTTACAAGCCGGCAAGCTGGGCATCAATGCGTATGCCATTTACTGCGCACTTGCCCACTTCCAAAGCATGGCGGCAACTGACCACAAGAGACGTTTTTCGGCATCTTACGAGCAGCTAGCAGAGCACGCAGGATGCTCCCGAGGGACTGTAAAAACAGCACTTGATGCCCTCGAAAAGGCGGGATTAATCCGCAAGTTTTCGGGCTCGAACGGAGGTCATCGAGCAACCCGGAATGCCTTTTTTTTGACCTCGATTAGCAGTACACCACATGGACGCGGCAGTACACCACGTGAACGGCACGTGAGTACACGTGGTGAACGGCACGTGAGTACACCACATGGACGCTTTAGAGAGAAAGAGAACAGTTACTCCGCGCCGCAGGCGGCGGGAGTAACAGAGAACGAAAAAGCGCAGCCCACTCGCCAGCCCTTGGGGGCCGGCAGTGGTCCGCAGAAAACGGAAGATGTGCCAGCGTGGATCTTGTTGAGAAATGCAATGTATGAGGAGAGCGAACGGATCATCGCCGAAAAGAAAATGTTGGATGACCAAACAAATTCCTAAAGTTCGACTCACAACCTGCCGACACACCTCTTGCCATGATACCTGACCTCATCACCGAAATCGAACGCCTCCGGGCAGAGAACATCGAACTCGCCTCAAGACCCTGTTTTGAGTGCGATGTCATTACCCCAGAAATTTTGTCCTCATTAAGGGCAGAAAACGCAAAGCTGAAGCGACAGCTTGAAAGTTTGGTTGAGCAGCAAAAGAAGAACCTGCCAGCCATTGAGCAGAAATAGGCATTCTGATGCCGTGCAGTCACCAACCAGTATGACCACAGCGGAACATATGAAAAACAGCCAAGAAATGGAACGGGAGATAGACGACCTCCGAGAAGTGGTTCAGATAGCAGTTTTGGCTGCTGTCGAGCTTCTCAAGATTGGAAAGCCGGAGATCCGAACCCGGCAGAACCTTTTAACCTGGGGCCAACTCTCTACGACGATAGAGTTGCTGCGGAAGGAATTTCAGATTGAGGAAATCAAATGACACACCAAGAAATTAACCAAGCAATAGCCGAGGCCTGCGGTTGGACTGACGTACAGGTTGGCACTTTGACCAGAGAACTGATCGGGAAGTCTCCGAAAGATGGAGATTACTGGCCAATTGCGAACTACACTGCCGACCTCAATGCCATGTGGGAGGCTGAAGAGACGATCTACAGTCACCACAAAATGTGGCTCTCGTACTACAACGCCGTGGGCGCAGGTCCGTTTAGCTTGCATGTGACTGCACGGAAAAAGGCAGAGGCGTTTTTGAAAGTCATCGGCAAATGGGAGGAGGGGGAATGAGCATCAAAGAATGTCCGTTTTGTGGATCTACAGACTCCCAAATTCACAATCATGTTGTGACAAATCATTTCAGAATTACTGGCCTTGATTGGTTTG
>Ga0129333_10000352_pt1 | contig 35559 bp, 34 predicted proteins | sample CPB6_08_DNA_FD_94474 | JGI IMG/M metagenome (GOLD analysis project Ga0129333, IMG submission 94474) | Freshwater to marine salinity gradient microbial communities from Chesapeake Bay, USA - CPBay_Sum_0.6_0.8_DNA | ecosystem: Environmental > Aquatic > Marine > Coastal | place: USA: Chesapeake... | reverse complement strand
CGTTCAATAGCCCGTGTCACAACGGGAAGATGGTGTGTCCGTACTTGGAGCGGTGTCACCCCAAGTACGCAGCGGCGGTACCGGAGGCAGCCAAGTGAGTACCCTTAACGCTGACGTGCCTGTGTTTCAGGCGTTCATCCGAGCAGAGTTCCTGTACGACCTCGTGCGCGAGAAGGGCGAGCATATCCCCTGTATCGTGTTCGGCGTCGCCAGCATCCAGGGCCGGGCGCTGGGCTTCCACGTCCTGACCGAGGACGGTGCCCAGATTGCGCGGTTGCCGATCCACGCCTTGTGCTGGAAGGAATCCGCGCCCGAGCAGGATCTGGACCACCTGCAACTGTGGGACTGCATGTCCTACGACGTGGCGGTCCACACCTACAGCCACCTTGCCCGCGCCGCCTGCCGCACCGTCCTGAAGGACGGCAAGTGGTACGACGGCGAGTACATGTTCACCGTCGATTGGTACGGGTCCGAGTACGCCGAGAACCCCGGTGAGATCGGACACAAGTGCGCCCACATCATCCGGCTTGAGAACGGCAACTTCGCCGCGCAACCGAACAACCGGATGCTCTGGGCGGACCCCAGCTTTATCGTCAACCCGTTCGCCGCCAAGCCTGACTACTTGGTGAACAGTCATGTCTGGAAGTGTGAGGGGACGGGCAAGTGGGCGACCGAGGCGAGTCGCGCTTATTTCTACGACATCACGAAAGGAGCAACTGATGTCAACATACACGGTGTTCATGGAGGGGACGCAGGAGCAGCGCCCAGACCGGCAATACAGCACCCTCGTGGACTTCCCTGTACCAGTGAACGTGGGGAATGGGGTGTACCTCAAGCGGGTTCGGATGGTGCTGGACGTGACTGGTATGGGCCTCCCAACGGATGCTGACCAAGAGGAGTTCGAGGACTGGCTGGAAAGCGACAGCTACCGCTACGACGGGTTCTTGCGGGCACTGATGGCGGAAGCCCGCAGCTTGGCTGCGTCTGAGAAGTTTCAGGCAGAAGCCTCCGTTTGGATTGGCGGACTCGGAAGGAGCATCCTGTGATTAGCGACGCACTGGCTCAGATTGCCCAGATGAAAGAGGCGGACGATTTCCGCATCACGATTCTGGAATCGCGGTTCACAGCGGCTATGGCGGTCATCGAGGCCATGCGAGAATGGGCGCTGCACCCAACGACCGTGAATCTTCAGGCCCTCCGGGGCGCGGAGATTCGATTGGACGAGACGCTCAAGGACGGATAAGTGGGACAGATCAAACACCTGATGGAGCGCGTCGAAGACCTCGAAGCCGCGCTTGAGAAGGCATTGCAGGAGTGGGAACATTGCCTTCGCTTCAAAGGCGCGTACTTGATCAAGATGGACAAGGACGCGGAAACCATCGACCGACTGAGGAAACTGCTTCGTGGAAACTGACCAGTGCTTGTGGTGCGGTACTGACTTCGAGAAGATGGTCGGCACCTACAACCGATACTGCTCCCTCGTCTGCCAGTATTCAGCGGAACACGCTCATCTGGAGGACTGATGATCCTGAACTGCGATTGCCGTGATGGTCTAGCGTGGTTGGAGTCTGACAGTCTTGATGCTGTCATCACCGACCCGCCCTACGAAATCGGGATGATGGGCAAGGGCTGGGACTCGACGGGCATCGCGTTCAGTCGGGATCTGTGGCGGGAAGTGCTGCGAGTTCTGAAGCCCGGCGCTCATATGCTGGTATTCGGGGCAACGCGCACGTACCACCGGGTCGCGGTGGCTATCGAGGATGCGGGTTTCGAAGTCAGGGACTGCCTGATGTGGGTGTACTCAAGCGGGTTCCCCAAATCCCGCAACCTCGGCGGCGACTGGCAGGGCTGGGGCACCGCGCTGAAGCCCGCCTACGAGCCGATTCTTCTTGCTCGGAAGCCCTTGTTTGCTACTGTCGAGGAGAATGTAAACATCTTTGGCACGGGGGCTATCAACATCGACGAGTGCAGAGTGCCCGACGTAAGTGGTCGATGGCCAGCCAACATCCTGCACGACGGGAGCGCGGAAGTCGTAGACCTGTTCCCCGAGGTGAAGGGCCAAGTCGGGATGAAGAAGCTCGATGGTGGCTTTCGATTTATCGAGAAGGGCGACCTCAAGACCGTGCAGCAGTTCCAGACTGGCGTGACCGACTTCGGGTCCGCTGCCCGATTCTTCTTCTGTAGCAAGGCGACAGCAAAGGACCGCGACGAGGGGCTGGACGACTTCGACGCCCGACCTGCGGGCGGGATGAAGGGGCGCAATGACGGCTCGCTGGGTAGCGTGACAAAGCGCCGCAACCACCACCCCACGGTCAAACCCACGGCCTTGCTTCGGTACTTGGCCAAGATGATTGTGCCGCCGGGCGGTACGGTGCTGGACCCCTTCGCCGGGTCCGGCAGCACCGGCAAGGCGGCGGTATTGGAAGGATTCAACTTTGTCGGATTTGAACTATCGGATGAATACGCAGCGATCGCAACAGCCAGAATCGAGGCCGCAAGGCAGGGCGTGTAATGTCTGTGGCGCAACCAAGAACCTGAAAAGCGGTCGCCTGTGCAAGCCTTGCCACGCCAAACAGGTAGCGGCTCGCCGTGCCAAGAATGTTTACAACTGCATTCATTGCGGCAAGTCCAGCAAGGAAGTCGAGATGGCGTACGATAGGGCTGTATGTCTTGAGTGCAAGCGGCTTGCCATTCGGGACAGGCTGCGGGAAACACGGAAGCCGCCCGCGCCTTGCCAAGCCTGCGGCGAGCGGCCCAGCGAGCGCGGCAAGGACCAGATGTGCATCGAGTGCATTGATCTTGCGGATACGGTGGACCGCCTGTGCAGCGCCTAGCATGCGTTTATGTTATGCTAGACAACCGTACACGCATGTGATACACTAACGAGACAGGAAGGAGATTGCCATGTCTTCGGATTTCGAGGCGGGTTCCCTGAACATGCGGGCCACTTACTACATCCCGCAGGAACTAGACATGCGTATGGAGCAGTTGCTACTTGACTTGCGCCTGACGCACGGTGTAAAGGTATCTAAGTCAGAACTGGTCCGAGGCGCCCTCGATATGCTGATGAGCCTTGGTCCGGCAAAGGTGTACGAACTTCTTGCGTAGGAGGCAGAATGAAAGCACCACGATACGTGGAGGTGCCGCTCGTTGATGGAGGCACGGCGAAGGTTGGCGCGTGGACTTGTTCGACCCCGGGCCTGTTGATTACGGAGTCCAACTGGTTCGGGTACGAGGTCACGCACGAGGAGTCGCTGACCCGTATCTGCGGGCCGTTCCAGCAGCGGTCTGAGGCGGTAACGATTGCCCGCAAGCTGGGCGAGGCAGGCGTGATGTGGGACATCAGCCGGGAAGAAATCTTGGCGGAGCCCATCATTGCAGACCTCCTCAAGGCTGCCATCAAACAAGTCACGGAGGTCAGGTGAAGTATCAGCTTGTATATGCGGACCCGCCGTGGGCATTCAACCAGCGGGCCGTACACACCGACACCAAGTTCGGTGGTGGCGTTCATGGGCAGTACCCCGTGATGACCGACGGCGACATCATGGGTCTGGTCAACAATCTGGCACCCTTGCTGGATGACCAAGCCGTCCTGTTCCTGTGGGCCACGCCGTCCAAGGGACTGTACCTGACGCAGCAGGTCATCGAGCGGTGGGGCTTCCGGTACTGCACCCGGGCCTTCGTGTGGGTCAAGACCTACCCGAACGGCGGCACGTTCCGGGGGCCGGGCTACACCACCGCCAGCAACGCAGAAGATGTTTACATCGCCTTCAAAGGCAAGCCTTTGACGCCACGCAAGCGGCTGGTGGACAGCGTGATCATCGAGCCGCACCCGCGCAAGGACGGCAAGATTTGGCACAGCGCCAAGCCTGAGACGGTGCGGCAGCGCATTGAGGAGATGTACCCGGACCTCCGCAAGCTGGAGTTGTTTGGGAGGTCGATGGTAGACGGCTGGGATGTCGTCGGCAACGAGATTTCAGGACTGGATATTCGGGAGGAACTGGATGGACTCGCCAGCCTCATCACCCCGTAAAGCGCGGCAAGGTCGCAAGGTCTGCAAGAAGTGCCAGCGCGAGTTGGAACTCACGGAGTTCTACCGTGCAGGCAACAACTCCTACACGGTGCGCAGCGTCTGCAAGGAGTGCCACGCCAAACGGGTTTACGACGACAGCACGGCCAAGCGGCTTATGGCAGAGCCTTGCTACTTCTGCGACAAGCCTCCGGTTTACCTGACGTACTGTGCCGACCATTGGCAACAGTACCGCGAAGAACACCTGAAGGCTCACCCGGAGTTTGCCAAGTACCTCCAGATTGTCAGCGGAGTGGCCGAGTACTTCGATGTGTCGGCGGCCTTGTTGCTGTACGGCACAAGCCAACGCGCCCCCTACGTGCATATGCGGACGGTGGCGATGCTGGTTCTGAAGAACCTGACCAATCTTCCTCACGAGAAAATGGCGGTCCTGTTCACCAAGAACATCTCAAACTCCATCCGGGGCGTCCAGCGCGGCGAGCGGCTGTATGCGCTGTACCCTGACTTCGCGGCTGATGTGGACGGTGTACTGCGCCACCTCACGCAGCGAGGTCTGGCGTGACCCTGAAAGCTCTTTATCAGCAATGGCTCGATTCCGCGTTTGGTCAGATACCAGTCTGCCCGGGTTGCCATCAACTCGTGCGGAACGCCCCCGCACCCTACCGTCTAAGCCCCGCCGACAAGCGAATACCGCTGACGGGGCTGGCGTACTGCGGTCGGGTCGAGTGCCTGCACATCATCTGGGATATGCGGGAGGTCATTCTTATCGACTGGCGCAAACGGTTGGCGAACGCCACCGCCCGATTACTTGCGTGGTGCGATCGCTGTGGTGCCCGCATCGTAACGGCGCAAGACTGTCCTGAGTGTAAGGAGTACGAGGATGTCGTTCGTAGGGCTGGACCTCTCATTGCGAGCAACCGGGCTAGCGTTGGTTTCACCCGACGACGTGACCGCTTCCAAGATCACGACGCTATCCCCGCCGCCCGCCCTAAAAGAAACGCCGCGCCTCAAATGGATTCAATCGGCATTGGCCCAAGCTCTAGCTGGTACCGATATTACGCACGCCGCCATCGAAGGCTATTCGTTCGGAAGCAAGAATAATCAGTTCTATCTGGGCGAGTTGGGCGGCGTCATTCGACTGTGGCTGTATACACAAGGCATACCGTACATCGTCGTACCGCCTAACGTCTTGAAGAAATGGACAACAGGCAACGGAGCCGCTGACAAGATTGTCATGGCAGTATCAACATTTGACGAGTGGGGCTTTCGCTTTGAAGACGACAACCAATGCGACGCCTTCAATCTGGCAGTAATGGCCGCCGCGTATGCCGACACCCCGCTTGCACAGTCCAACGCGGATCGCAAGCGTATTCTTGAAGTCGTTCGCGCCAATCCCCTCGGACTTCCGAAAGGCAAAGCCAAATGATCTACATCCAGCAGGCTATCCCCGGCAGCAACGAGCCCGCCATCATCTACGGCGAAGGGCTGGTGGCGTTATCGGGGAAGGTGTTTCTGACGACCGTGATCCAGACGGCTGACCACGAGAGCATCGAGCGCAGAGTTTCCAGTCACCCCCGGGCGGGCGCAAGTGCCCCTGATGCCAGCCCGCCGGTGGGCGCTCTCCACACAGCGCCGGACCATGCAAGTCCTTGACGATGTGGAGTCGTCGCTCCCCCTTGGCGCTGGCGTAGAGCTTCACGCTTCGGCAGGCGCTGCGATGACGGGCTCGGGCAGGTCGTAGAACGCCCCGACCTGAAACTTCCCGACATCGGCAGTCGGCACGGTAAGGGTCAGGACCGTGGCGTAAGGCGGCAGCACATCCTCGAACGAGATGCGCAGCGTGCCGGGCTGCTGGTCGTGGCCCTTACCGATGCCGGTGCAGATGATCCGCATCACTTACCCTTCTTGACGCCCTTGACCTTCATCAGGTTCGGGTTGGCTCTCTTGGCAGCAGGACTGGCCTTGCGTGCCCCGGCAGCCAGAATAGCACCTGCTCGGTCCATCGAGATGCCCTGCTTCTTGGCAATGCCCTTCTGAGCCGCCTTGAAGCCCATTCCCTTCTTGGCCTTCATCCCTACATTTCCATGCCGGGACGCGGCTTGCCGTTCATCTTCATTTCCTTGGGCATCTTGGCGACACCCATCCGGTACATCGTGCCCTGCTCAGGGGTCGAGCCCGGCTTGGACGAGGACACCGCAGGCATCCCCTTGTCCTTCTTCATCTTCGGCATCTTGCCAGCCTTGCCGTACATCAGTATCCCCTCCCCTGCGAGCCCGAGCCGGGCTTGCCCTTCGGCATTGTCTTGATCCCACCCGGCTTCTTGGCTGCCGGCTTCTTTGCCATAGGCTTCTTCATAGCCTTCTTCAGCATCGCCATTTCCTTGCGCTCCATGGCCGGCGACTCGTCGTCATCCTTCATCGGCTTGCCCATCTTTCCCTTGGGCTTGCCCATGCCGATCATGATCATCAGGCCGAGGCCCTTCTTGGGCGGCATCTTCTTACCGGGCATTTCGTTACTCCTCACGGACGGGGCTGGGGCTTGCCCATACGACCGGGACCCATACCGCCACCACCGCCGCCACCGCCGCCAGACGGGCGTGACTTCAGTAGCCCCAACTCCTTCATCCACCGGGTCGCGGCGTTTTCCTTAGCCATTTTCCGCAGGGTGTCGTTGTCGATGTTCTTCGTCTCAGGCCGCAATCCGTATGCCATACTCCTCGTCTTGGGGTCATATTCCCCTTGGCCATACTTTAGTTTGTCAAACTCCTGCTCGATATACGGGCGAGTATCCTTGCGCTTTAGCAATTGCTCCTTAAACATTTTGTCTCCGGTTACGTCAAATTTTCTAGGCTTGCCCGGACGGGTGCCGCCGATCAAACGATCCAACTTTTTGACCATCGCTGGCTCAGACGCTGCCCGCGCACGGGCCTTAAGCGGCTTAACAGTTACTGGCTTGCCGGTTGTAGGCGAATAATCAGAAAATTCGCCCTTAGTGAGTTTGCGCTTTCCCACCGGCTCAAGACGTACTTTCTGAATCTCTTCCTGTCCGATTGGGCCTGCGGGCATGTAGGCGCGGGTCCTCTCCATCTTGCTGATGCGTGACTTAAGTGCCTTAGCTGTCGCCGTAGGCAACTTCTTGGCAACAGGCTTTGCAGCAGGCTTTGCCGGCGCACTCTTTGCAGCAGGCTTTGCCGGCGCACTCTTTGCAGCAGGCTTTGCCGGCGCACTCTTTGCAGCAGGCTTTGCCGGCGCACTCTTGGCAGCGGGCTTTTCAGGCGGCATGTTCTTAGCCATTACTTCTTCCCCTTGGGCTTCGGCCCATACTTGAGCTTGGCCCGTTCCGCTTGGGCCTTGATCTTGGACAAGTCGCCGCTGTTCTTGGGGATGGGGTAATCCCACCGCTTGAACTGCATCGCCGCCGGGGTCGGGTTGCCGTTCTTGTCCTGCAACGGCTGACCCTTCAGAGCCTGTACTGCCTTACGATAACCGAACTTGGCCCGGTCATACAAGTCATTTGTGCTGGCACCGGCAGCGTTTCGCACAGGCTGGCGCACGCTGCCGCCCTTGGCGTTATGCTCCGCCATGTTCTTGTTCGTGCGGGCGTCGTACTTCTTGTAGACTTCCGCCGCCGTGGGCTTCTTCTTAGGCATCTATGCTATCCTTGTGCTGTCCGACGAACTGTGTCCCTGCCGACGATTTCCAACTATCAGGGCGGGCGCGGTAAGCCGCAGAGAAGGACGACAAGACCCCGCCGAGCCGTCAGGCACAGGAATCGGCGGGGTCTTCATCGTGGTACTCATCACGGAATCCGCTTGCGGACCGCCGCTGCTTTCTTGGCGATCTTCTTGGGCTGCGGGACGAACTGTTTGCCCTCTGCCGTGCCTTTCTTCTTCGCGGCATTGGTTGCTGCCTTTTCGCCCGCACTCAGTTTGGACCAAGCCTTCTTCGGCAGGTACCGGCCTTCGCCTTCCTGCTTCTTGGAACTGTAGCCCCAGTCCTCGCGGGTCCACTTGGACAGCTTGTTGTCCTTCGACTTGGCCCCGACGTAACCGCCGCCCTGCTTCTTGTACATCTGGACGGCAAGCTGCATCGCACGGGCGCTATGCTCGCCGCCCATCTTGGCCTTGGCTTGGGCCTTGGCCTTTTCCCACAGGGCGGGATTGGTCTTCTTGGCGGTGCCGGCCATCAGGAGGGGTTGATGACCGGCTCCTCCGCAGCCGGGGGCTTGGGCTTCTTGGTGGCCAACTGCCACGCACCCACAGCCGCGAGGAACGCCGACAGGGCCTCGGTCAGGTGTTCCCCGACCACGGCAGGATCGACGGCCTTCACGTCGCCTGCGGCAGCCGCAGACGCAAACGCCGATGCGATAGCCAGCACAGCAGCTACCGCACGAATACCCGGCCCACCAGTCGGCCCTACCGGGGACTTCTTCACCACTTCCGTGACCGCTGCAACAGCCGCGCCCTGAACTGCGGGCTGCTGCACCAACCACATCACACCGCTGGCCAGCAGGTTTCCAATATCCATCAGACCTTGCCTCCGGCCAGCTTGATACGGGCCTTGAGTGTCAGGGGTAGGGGAACATACTTGCCATCGGCGCGTTCCAGCCACGTCGCCGGGACACCGACGTGGGGGCGGATATCAACATGGATGATGCCCTTGGCTTCGTACAAACCGATGCCGCCGACTTCTGGAATCTTTGACAGAAATGCAGCCACACGGATCTGCTTATCAAGCTGCCCAACAGCAATATCAGCAGCCATCCCTGTCGTGTGGAGGGAGTTCTTGGCACCGCCGATCTTGGCATTATGGCTCGGGCTCCGAAACCCGGACGTAATGATGATAGGCGACTTCAGGTGTGCCCGCAAAGGCTCCAGCACATCCTCGCAAAGCTGGGCCAGATACCGCATGGCCACGAGGTCAGGCTTGTTCGGATCGTCGTGGGCAAGGAACTCGTGCAGGCCAAAGTTCTCGGACAGCTTGGCCATCAGTGCTTACCCATCATCTGAATGGCGGCAATGATTGCCGATACCACCGTGGTCAGAACCGCACCCGACACCAATCGCACAACCCAACGGCGGCTTTCTTCCAGCGCTGCAACCTGTGCGCGTACCGCCGACACTTCACGCTCGATGCCTTCCACACGCCCGCGCAGGCCGCCGCTAGCCCCATCAAGGCCGCCAGTTATGGCGGCTTCGATACGGTTCAGCTTCTCCTGCAAGGATTGCCACTCCTGCCGGGTGATCACCAATGCTTCGTCGGACATGTTTCTACCTTAACGGAGAAGGGCCGGGCGGGGAAGTACCAAGCCCTTGTCGAATCGCGCCAGACGAGCCACCGCCAGTCATGGCACCAAGCGTCTCCAGCTTAGCGTAAATCGGCGCTTGAAGTCGCATCTTCAGGTCAATCAGGTCCATGTACTTGGTCTCGTACTCCTCGGGCGACAGTGGATTCTTGCTTTGTGGGTTCTTCAGTCGGTTGTTGATATCGTTGATCCGGAACTGAATCTCCTTCTCGATGCGACCCAGCGCACCCACCTGACCCATTACATCTCGCTCGTAGTTCCGCGTCTTGAAGGGACCAAGGCCGCGCAACAGGGCTGCCGAGGGGCCGCTGGGCTGCTCAATACCTGCCACATCTGATTCCAGTTCTGGCTGTTCACCCAGCAGGTTCTGCCGCATCAGACCACGGGCAATCGTGGTCGGATTCGGGAACGCTGCCTCAGCCGCGAATGACGCCCAGTCCGACAGTCCCGACGGGGCAGGCTTGTCCGGCTGCATTGGATTACGACCCCCGGGGAACAGCAACCCAGCACCGACAATCGGACCAGAGGGACGTACAGGCAGGAACCGGAAGCCCTGCGAGGCGCCCATTGCCTCCCCGAGGTCGCCAGTCTCGGCAAATCGACGGCCCAATTCGATTGTTTGAGCAATGGGTTCAAACGGGTTGGCCGTGCCCAACTCCATCGTCACGTCCTTGCCAAGATACAGACGCTCCGGCAGGAATGGGATGTTGGTCTGGTTATAGGCGCTGGCCTTTTCTGCGGCACGCCGCCGCTTGCGCTCCTCCTCATCTTCTTCGCCAAACGCCAGCGCCTCGGTCAAGGCCGCCGCCGCTGCCGCCATCAAGGTGTTGACGCCGGCCACGTGCCAGTTCTGCAAGAAGACGCGAGGCGTATTGGAAATCGCCCACATCGGGTACGACGCCCACGGGAATACTGCGTTGGCGAGTCGTCCCGCTGATGTGCGCGGGACCATCACGTTGTACATATCTTCCCGCATGCGCTGGGCAGCGCCTTGGACGGAACCACCTTCCTTCAGCACGCTGACTGCCAGTGCTGTGCGGAACAAGTCGTCCACGAACTTGTTGAAGACTGTGGGGTTAGCGGTGCTGGCCACATCCCGGATCGTCGCCATGATGTTCTCGGCGGTCTGCGGCTTGCCTCCAAGACGGCTGTTGACTTCCTTGATGAGGCCGCTGGTGGCTCGGTCCATCGCCCCGCCCACGAAGTCCATCGTCTTCTCGGTAAGGCTAGGAAGATTGGTGCCAGCCCGCTGACGCTCCCGAACCATCTCTTGGAAGGTCGTGCCTTCGTACCCGCCGTTGCGCTGAAGCTCCAAGAATAGGTCGCCCCGGTCAAGCAGGATGCCCATTGCCTCCGGCACCGCACTTAAATGGCCGCCGTTCAGCATCAACATGGCGGCGTTACCCAGCAAGTTGTTCATCGCATAGCTGACACTGAGCGTCGTGCGCGTGCGCTTGTATTCCCGGCTGGACGCTTCCAGCATTTGCAGGATGGGGCCGTCCTGTTGCGCATTGGACACGAACTCCAGCACGTCCTTGCGCACGCGGAAGCCCTGCAACGCGCCCCACTCCTTGCCCAGTGGCGGACTCCAGTTCTGCTCGCCGCCTTGCAGATCCTGCGACCGCCGAACAGCATTGGCGGGAATGGCGATCATCTGCCCGTCGATGGTCGGATTGTTGGCAATGAAGTCGTACATCACGCCTCGGGCCGTGAACTTGTTCCACATCGAAAGCGTCTTGAAAGCTGCCGTGGAGATGTCGCGGACAATGCCGTAGTTATCCAACTCTGCCGGAGTCCAATCTCGGACCGCAGTCATCACAGACTTGTCACCACGAATCTCGGTCCACGGATTCTCGTACTGCTTGGTCTTCGGGTTGTACCGGACGTAGTTGGCGGATTCGATCTCGCCCGTAGCCTTGTCGAACTGGTTGCTGACCGTGACAGTGCCCGTCGAGTTCCGCAGCGTCAATGTGTCCGGTGTGGCCTGAATGACCTGCCACGGGTCGTACGACACCTTGCCCGTCACGGGATCGACAACGCGACCCGCGTACTTGTTGAACTCCGCGATAGGAATATTCTGCCGATTGCCCCGCGCCATCCAGAACTTGGATTGATCGGGCGGCCCGGCTTGACCCTTGGCCGCATCAATCAGATTGAGCAGAGCATCCCGAATCGGGGCTACATCCCCCGGCGTGCGCTTCGACATTGACCGCACCATCAAACGGTCCATACGGGCAATCTGGTCCTTGGTAAGTACGCCCATGGTCTGCAAGTCATTGGCCATTGTCGGAAGCGACGCGACGAATGCCTTCAGCACATCGTCGGAAGCGTACGGCTGGGGCAAGTCGCCCCCCGCATCAAGGATAGTTTCAAGCAACGCCCGGGTGTTCGTGTCGTAGGTTGTGGCCAGATACTCTTCGATGCGGACCGCTTGTTGTTCACCTGCGGCCATCATCCGGTGCATCTGGTCGCGCACGTCGTTTAGCACCTTCGGGACAGTCAGCCCCTGACGGCCCGTCGCGGCATTCCAAAGATTGGACCCAAGGGTCTGCATGACATCAGCAGTCCGACCGATGGCATCTGCCACAGCCGTGCCTGTCTCTGACCGCAAGGTATCGGGGTTGATTCCGGTCCTCAGCTTGGCACCGAACAGGCTCAAGGTCTTGGCGACCGCTGTCTCGCCCAGCGTGCGCACAATGCGGTTGATACCCGCAACCGACCGCAGGATGGGGGAAGCCACCCGCTCCGCCGCGCCTGCTACCATCCGGGCGGCGCGTGCTGCTGCGGACTTCGGTGCGGTAGCCTGTGCTTGTTGCAATGCTGCTTCCACCGCAGGGTCTGCCGTGACGGATTCAACAGGCGACACCAGCCGCGTACGAGGCAATGGCGCAGCCAGCGCCGGGGAAGCACTGGGAGGAGTAACTGGGGCGGCTGAAGCCCGAAGGTCGGATTCCAACTTCCGCATGTAAGCCGTATTGTTGACAGCCTCCACAGCGGACGCCAGATATGGAGTCATCGCGTACGCAAAGGCGGCTCCACCCACGGCAAGGCCCTCGACACCCGCTCCCTCCGCGCCTGCCAATCCGACAGGAGCGGCTGCAAACAGGTTGCCGATGTCTTCCTTTTTCTTCGACACCCGCAGTCCCGGGTGAGTCAGAATTTGGAAAATGCCGTTCGCGTTGGCTAAAATCTTATTACGGGTGGTGTCAGGCAGTGCTCCAAAGTTTGGGTCGTTCGCCTTTTGACTCAGATAGTCGTACTCTGACCGTAGGTAATCGTACTCAGCCCGTGGCATGTCAATGCCTTCCACGTGCTGCATCCAATTCATAATTGGACCTTGAATAGCATCCTCCGCCTCGCGCCGATTTTCATCTTTTTCCGTGCCCGGGATGAACTTTAGTTTGCTCCTGCGATATCCGGTCTTTTCCAGCGCTTCGCGCTCTTGTTTAATTTCGTTCCGCAATTCCATTTTACCTGCGCCTCGATACCGTCCCATTTGAGGCGGCATCTTTACAGGTGGGTCAAGCTGATTGGCGTATTCTAAAATGATCGTTTTCGCGATCGGGGGCGCTTCACCCGGTCGATAATACTTAGCCAAGAACGCGGGGTCTGACACGCGAGGCATATTTGCCTGATCCGCTAACTGATCTAGGTACGAAGTCAGGTATGGCATTGCCAGCGCATACTGTGCGGTAGAAAAATTAGGCATACCCATGTAGGCAACAAGCAAATCGTACAGCGCAGGTGCGTACTTGTGAGTCTTGCCTTGTGCCGCAGCCTCTAGAATGGATTGCATATTTGTATCAAGTTGGTCTGTAATCTTCAGTTGGCTCATTCGAGCCCACTTTATATCATCCCATGTGGTTACTTTAAAGGCATCGCGCATGTTCATGTTAGGGTAAACATACTCTGCCTCTAAAGCGCGGCGCTGTTCCGCAATCCTTGCCGCTTCCTCCGGCGTCGGCTTTTGAAGTCCGGACCCCTCAAACGCGACCTTCCACAAGTAATCGCCCATGTCTGAAGAGGACACGGGAGTATTCAACTGTGCGCGTTCGGCTGCGGTACTATTGCGATACGCCTCAAGTTCCTCTCTCGATAAAAGACCCGAGTCTCGTCTCGCTAGGTTTTCAAACAGCCGAGATGCTTTCTCAGACGCGAAAGTAGTGCTTTGGATTTTAGGCCGGTACCACTCGTAAGCAGTGATGGGGTAGGTCTGAGCTAAGGAATCCCGATTAAATCGAAGTCGGATAGGTCTTTTATCGAGTCCCGGCGCCAAGAACTTAGCCCTACGGGACATAGATACCAGTCCCAACTGAGTCACTTCTTCTTCTTTTTGGCTTCGTGTCACAAGGGGCACAAACGCCATACCGCTATGGCCATATGCGAGGTTCCCGGGCTCCAGTGTTCCCATCTCCCCCAATGCCGCCATAGTGATAAAACCATCTAGGGTGGTGTTGTGGTAAAGAACAGGTCGAGTATGAGCAGGTACAGTCTGGCGAGGATCGATCCGATCTGGATTTGCGTAACGTCCCAAAACCTTTGAACTTGTCAACATGTCAAGTAACGTGTTTCGAGCCCGTTGCAACTCCGATTCAGCGCGTTCCGCTTGCTTGAGTAAAAGTTCGCGCTCAGCCGGCCAAGTATGCATTTGCGCTAAATCAGTGCCCTTGAGGGCGTCGGCGACCTCCAATACAGGCGCCATGACATCCGCAATACTCGCCAATGCTTGCCAATCTTTGATCTGGTTTACAAGATTCCTACGAGTGACTTCCCCAAGGGCCGACGTGTCTAAATCTTGCAGGTCCTGCGCGACCTTCTTGATGCGGCCCAGAAGGTCAGCAGACCCAAGGTTTATAGAAGGTGGCAGACTCTGCTTAGCGCGGGCGAGGCGCGTAATGAAATCCCCCGCTGCTACTTCTGCGCCTCCTTCGATCTTAAGCGTGCTCGGATCAAGATCGATACCTTGAAATGCATTCCACAGGGCAACCGCGGACTCCTCCACGTCGTCCAGCGCTGGGTCTTCTGGGAGAAGATACAGACTCTGGGAAAGCCCCATGGCGCTTCTGAATACACCAAACCGTTCAAGCCCCAGCATCACATCGGGGCGTCTTTGTATGGTTGCCACAACAAGACGACGAAACGCATCTATCGAACCGGGTCGCTGTATGCTTGGAATACCGTACTTGGCGGTTACAACGGCAATGGCTTCGCCGAGTTTTTGACGGCTTTTCTCAGCACGCTTATCGTCGTTTTCAAGACGATTTTTAACGCCAGACAAAACCCATTGTGCGGATCGGATGCTGCCCATCGCCCTGTCAATATCGTCTTTTGCGTCTTCTGCGCCGCGCTTCCCCGGTATGTACGAGGTTTCCGCAGGATCGGGCAGTTGGTCTGCCGGAGGAAATGTCGGGAAAAGCTCCCGAGGCTGCTTGTACAACGGCAATGGCTTCGCCGAGCTCGGATCTGTAGGATCTAGTACAGGCTTGACCGCAAACGCGTGATTAAAGTCGTAGTCCGCGTACACGCCTTCCAGTGCAGCCGTCGGCACCGCCTGCGCAAAGGCTCGGCCCTCTTTTGCAGCCAGCAACCCACGGAACGTGGCCGCCCACGCCTTGAAGTTGTCGCTGGGTCGAGCCTTTAAAAGGTCAGGACGAAGGGTCTGGATGTTACTTGCAGCCTGAGCGATAACGCGCAGGTCGGTGTAGAACTGCGTAAAGTCCTTCTTGATGGCGGCTCGGCCCTCAGCCGTAGTCAACATCTTGAACAAGTCCACAGAGTCAGGCTGTCCTGCGCCCACCGTGCCCGCCAGCAGCATCGCGGGCAGCGTGCCCTCGGGCGCGAACGCCGCAGCGCCGATGCCCACCAAGGCAAGGAAGCCGGGCATGTACCGCTGCAACGCGGCCTTCATTCGGCCAATCGCAGCTTGGACTTCCGGGTTGTCCGACTGCGCCTGCATCTGGGCGGTGGCATGGCGCTGCCGCAGCATGTCCATATACGCCGCCTGCTGCATGTCCTGAGCGCCGCCCTCGTACAGGTCGTCCGACAGCTTGCCGTATTCCTCCGGGGTCATTGCGCCGTACGTCTTCTTGCCCGTCCCATCCACGTAACGCCACGGATGCACACCGTCGTCGTTCGGGTTGGTGAGTACATTGAGCTTGCCGACGGTCTTGGAGCCCTCGTCCTCGACGGTGCCGATCTCAAGGAAGGACTTTTCAGGATTGCGGTTGCCGTTCCAGCGAGCGAAGAATCCGGGCGGGAACTGACGCCCGCTGAAGGCCATAGGTACCCGAGCATTGCCGGCCATGGCTTCGCGCTGCTGGCGCTTGGCGTTCCGCTCGTCCATCAGCGCCTGCATTCGGGACTGCCACCACGCGCCCGGGACCGGAGCCCGCTGCGGCATGGGCGCTTCCATCACTTCGGGGCCTTCTTCCATCTGGGCACCCGGAGGCAACTCGCCCGGCTCGGGAACCTCGATGGCATCGAACGTGGTCTCGGTTTCAGTCGGCAGCAGGTCGTCCAAGAACTGGCGGTATTCCAAGATTAAACGAGCGGCGGCGGCTTGCGACTTCTCTTCCTCTATTTGACGGGTTGTCCACTGAATCCGCTCAGCCGGGGTAGCAGAACCCCCAACTTGTGTACGTGCCTTCTCCAATCGAGCAGCCTGCGTTTCTGGATTATCGGCATCGACAATCGCTTGCAGGGAGTCATCATCGAGGCGAATCAAGCCCGGCCCGTACCCACGCTGCGAACTGAAAACGTTGTCGGTAGAGAACGGCAAGCGGTAGGTATTACCTTCTTGTTGCCGGGCCTTCAGTTGCCACAGCGCGGCCACAAGGTCATCGCTGTCCGCGCCTCCCCGCACCATGACCGCGTTGAAAGTCTTTTCCAGATCCTTCAACGCAGTCTTTACAGCAGGTAGCCGCTCGGACTTGCTAAACGTAAGAGCCTTGTCAATATCAATCTTTAGTTTGGCCCGCTGCGGCTGGCCTTCCTTTGAAATAATTTTGATGTCGCCCGTACCAATTGCCTCGGCAATATTGATAAGGTCGTCGTTATTTGGGTCGAGCAACCGCAGCACTTGATCCCGAATGCGATCCGGAATGCCGCTTGCCCGAGTGAAAATGCCCCGAATACGATCCACTTCCTGTAGCTGCTGTTCGCGGCGGTAGGCTTCAACCTGTGCGACGGCGGTTTCGAAACTCACGCCTTGCAGCCGAGGCAGCAAATCAAGTACGTTCTCCGTACTGGCTTGCGCCATCTCATCCAGACGGGACGCCTTGGGCACGCTTTGCGCAACCCTCGCCTCCGCTCGCACGGCTTCGATGGCTCGCTTGGCCAGTGTCATGACCGCCTTACGAAGTGCAGGGTCAACAATGGCATTCGAAAGCCGCTTCAGATACCGGGGAATGGCAGTATCGTCCAGCATCGCCATGCCACGGAACTCGTTGGCTACCTGAGCCAGAATCGCTCGGTACACCCGTTCACCCGCAGGTGACAGGTCAGGGGCGAACTGCTGAGCCTTTTGAGGGTCGCCTTGAATCGGGGGCAACGACTGAACAATCGCCCGGACTTCCGAAATCGGAATGTTGTTCTTGAGGGCATCCGTAACGATCCTGCCAAGAGCCGCTGGGTCATTGGCCTCAGCAGCGGCCACCATGGCTTCGCGGTAATCTTCCGCCGTAACTGCCGGGGCCTCGGGTTCGGTCGGCTCAGGTGCTGCCTCGGGCGCAGCTTCCGGCGTTACGCCCGGGGGCGCAGGCTGCCCTTGATCCGCGACTTCGGTACCAGAGGCTTTATAAACACGATTCCACTCATCCTCGCCAAACTTGTCTAGCGCTTCGTTAAACAAACGAATTGCCTCGTCCACATTTGTATTGCGGATGGCTTCAAATTTACGAACGTAGTCCTCGATGGTGTTCGGGGTGAGAGCCTCGGGCGCGGCTTCCGCAGGCGCGGCCTCCGCTTCTCCCAGCCCACGAGCCGACATTTCTGCCGTCAGGGCGTCGTTTACCGCAGCCTCCTGACCCTCGGGGATGGTCTGCGTAAGCTGAGTAAACGCGGCGTCGTCACCGGCCTCAACCAGATCCGCAAGAGCCTTGGCGTACGCATCCACATTGAATGCAGGCGCAGGAGCCTCGGGCGTGACGGGTGCTGCTTCGGGGGCCTGAGCTTCGGGCGTTACAGGCGCTTCAGCAGCAGGTGCTTCAGGCGCTTCAGGCAACGTGGGCATCGTCTGGGCAGGAAGGGGAGGTGCGCCGCCCGGCTGACCAAGACCCAGCACCGCCAAGTCTTCATCCGTAAATCCGTACGTGGCCTTGAGGTCGGCTGCGGATGCGTTGGTGTGCCCGTTATCGTCCACCAGCCGACGCAGGCGACGGTCGCCCTTCTCAGCGGTATCTACGCCCTTGAACCCAGTGCGAACTCGCTGAACGAGCTTCCGTGCAAACTGAAGCTGAACAGGGTCCTCAATCAGGATTTGGCCTGCCGGAGCTTGCGGCGTAGGCGGCACTCGCCCCGCAGTAGTCTCCGTCGCAGGCGCTTCGGGAGCTTGGAAAGTAATTGGAGACTTGGGGCTGACGATTGGACCAAGTTCAGTCTTGGGTCGGCGAGCGGCGGTAAGCGCCACTTGATCCCGAACGAGGTCTGACGCCTCCAGAAGTTCTGCCTCGGTCTTGCCCGTGACGGACATCAGCCAGTTCAGGATTTCCTTCTTCTTGGCCTGTGACCCAACCTGCTTGCTCTGGAGGAGGTACAGGGCCTTGTCCACATCGTCCGCAAACTGCACGGGGAAGTTCCCGCCGCCTCGCGGAAGGCCGAACATGACATTGCCACCCGACACACTGGCGGGAGGAGGCGTAAGACCCTTGGCCTCGACCGCAGCGGGAGGCGGCTGGATGTTGTTAGGGTCAATCCCGAAAGATGCCAGCCGCTCATCCATACGAGTGAGTTGCTGCTGAATACCTTCCAATGTGGCTTGGACAACAGTCTTGGCATCTTCCGGTGCAGCCGGGTCCGCAAGATACGCCTCATAAACCGTGCGCTGCTGTTCGAGACTGGCCCGAGTTGCGGCGACTCGACGAAGAACATCGGGAGGCACAGGGCGCGGAGCGGCGGGCGCGGGGGCCGCTGTCGGTTCCGGCGACACCGCACCCACACCGAGAGCGCTGTTGACGGCGTTTTGCAAATCGGCCTCGGAAGGCGCAGGAGGAGTCGTAGTCGTGTCCGCCGCTCCGGCAGCAGGAGCCTCGCCCACCGCCGCACCAATCGGCCCGGATGCAAGGATGCCGGCCATGGTGGCCACGAGGTCCAGCGGCTCGCCTGTAAGGTACGCCTGCACGAAGTCGGGCACCGTGCTGACCGCTTCTTCGGCCACCTCCTGTGCAGCCTGCCCGAGCTTTGTCGTTGCCGGCGCAAACGGCGCAAGGGCAGCGCGGCCAAGACCGGCAGACACGCCGCCCATGAGGGTGGTCTTGCGGATCTCCTCCGCCGACTTCTTCGGCGCTCGTTCCTGAATCAGTTGTCCACTCGTCGGATCGTACGTCGTCATCATGGGACGCGACGTTTCCACCAGATTCGGAACAAGGGCACCCATTCCCGCAATCGCAGCACCCGAGCCGGCCACACCTGCGATGTCGGATACAAGCCCCGGGGCGACCCGAGCGCCCTGTGCGGCGGCTGGCGCAATGATAGCCTTGCCGCCAATGGTCTTTTGCGCCAGATTCGGTGCGACTTTGCGAAGAATGGCTTCAGCGCCCTTGCCTACCAACTTGCCGGCTAGCATGCCCGTACCGGCAACCGCCCTGAACGGCGCACTGGCAACCGTGGCGGCCACACCCACACCGCGAGTTCCAAGCAGTTCGGCAGTAAGGCCCGCAAGCTGGCCCAGACCCTGAATCGTCGGGTCTGGCTCAAACAACGGGCCTGTCGTAAAGGGCTCGCCTGTCACCTTCTCAGCAAGGTAGGACGTGCCCGTGACCAAGGGCATGCCGGACGCCATCGCGCCGACCTTCCAGTTCATCAGCGCCTGTTCTGCCTTGGTCAGTTCGACATCGGGCGAGAACGTAGGCGACGCTGATTTGAGGGCGAGCCTAGCAATATTCTTGAGGGGCTCCATGCCAAGCGTGAAATTGGTTCGGAACTTGGTGAACTCAGCAGGATCGAACAGGTCGGCCTGCTCATCCAATTGCTGAAGAACAGTACTCTCGACGTAGTTGACGTACTCACCCAGCGTACGACCGAACTTCACCAACGAGCGTGGGTCCTTGCGGTTGCCGAGCGTGGTCTTGCGAAGCTCGTCGAGGTTGTCCCCCATCGCCTGCATGTACGGCGCTTGCTTGGCGGACGTGCGAAGACGTGAGGCCACGCCAGTCATGGCCTCATCAAACAGCTTGACGTTATCAATCGCGGCTGGCTTGGCGGGAGACTTAAGCGGCTTCGGGGGCGCAGGCGCGGGTGAGGGCTTCGGCACCGCAGGCGTGGGTGTTGCCTTTGGGGTGGCCGCAAGACCCGGAGGAGGCGTAAGCGGCTGCGGCGTGAACAGCGGCGTAGGTTCTGGCGTCGGCGTGACGGCAGGCATCAGACCGCCGACAGAGCCGGTTGCCAGAAGGTCGCCCGGGTCGCCCGGGGTCGGCGAGATGTTAGGCCGCATGACTCTAGTTTAACGCCCACGAGCCTGCGGTCAATATGCTACCCCCGTGGCTTAAACCGCGGAATGGTGATATTGACGGTGGTGGGCGGACGGACAGGCCCCGCCGGCACGGGCACTCGGCCTCTCACAGGACGCGCTCCTGCCGCTCCTGTCGCAGCTTTGGCCGCCGGCAGGGCCGTCTTGCTCTTAAGGAAGCTGCGCAAGTACTTTACAGCGGCGGGATTCTTTGTCAGGTTCTCAACACTGAGTGCGTTCTGTCCCATAGTGGACAGTTCTTCTTCAATGGCCACGGGAAGCTCCTCGTCCACAGCGGCGTTAGCTCGCGCCTTCTCGACCGGATTGATCGAGTTAAGACCTGCGCTGTGCTTCTGAGCCAGTCGCGCCTTGGCCCGCTTTGTCGCCTCGTTGTAGGCACCCCTCTCGTTACGAAACACAGGGTCTACCGCACGAAGCACAGCCAGAACCGAAGTGGCATCCGCCCTGTCCGCTGCGTCCGTGGCCAGCCCAAGCCGCTGTCCCGCCAACTTAAGATTCTGCTTCGCAATTGCGAGTCGCTCGCCTGCAAGCCCAAGGGCGGCCCGGCGGGCTGCATTCATGGACTGGTCTTCGCGGCTAAGCTCCACGACTATCGTGTTACCCGTGGCGGGATCGATTCTCTCCTCGTACTTGATGAGCAATCCATTACCCACCCTGAACTTCTGTTTACTCGGCGTTCTTGTCTTCAAGAGCAGGTTCGATCGACCGGTAGCCATCAAGGAGTCCATGGCTTCCGCATCCGCAGCGGTGGACACGCCTGTTCTCAAGTTGGCTATGGCACCGGATACGCGATTGAACTCGTCTTGCGAAATACGGTTCTGTGTAAGAAGCGCTCTTGCATTGTCCTCGGCGCTCTTCAGTTCTCTCATGGTAGCTGCGCGCTTTTGCGGCAAGTCCGGCTGGATGTCCAACTGAACACCCTGCATGGCTGGTGACAATCTAGGGCGATACGACTCAATGAGAGCCTGTGCGGAAGGGGTAGTAAGTCCCTTAAGCCCCAGCAACTTCAGCAACTGGTCTTGCGCTTCGGTTTGGGTCTCACGCTCAAAACTCTGCTTGAACGCTTCAGGTTTGATAAGTTCGGCTCCAAACTGAAGCCCCAACCCACGTGCGGCCATATCAGCGTCGCGGACGCTCTTTCCAGCCTCAAGCATCAGCTTGCCGCGTTCTTGCGCCTTCTGTTCGCGCTCCTTACGACGCTGTTCTTCCTTCTGGTCCAGTTGCTGCTGCAACGCCATCTGCTGTGACGCAACGCCCGCCAGACCGGAGCCCAGCGAGGCCACCATCGGTGGCACGTACCCGGATGGTCCCATGGACATCGCGGGCAGCAGCCCTAGCTGATCTTCTTCTTGCTGTGCCATTAGCCGTACACCAGATCGGACAAGCCGGAAGATGCCTTCTTATTAGACTTCGGGGTCTTCGGAACATTAAGCGGACCCGGAATGGGATTTCGCATTCCTTGACCCCCTTGCATGTAAGGAATAGACGCGCCACTAGTCGTGCCGGGCGAGTCTTCGCTGTATGGTCCTAATTGCGAAAGGGCGCCGGGATAAATCGCCGGGACGAATTCCATGTTTCCGAGTTTACCGGACGACCTCATAATCAGCGGCTGGTCGAGTCCTCCAACCGGGACGGGAAGCATGGGTCGAGGGCGCTCAACCGGCGTCGCATACGGATCGTACGTGACAGTGTTCGGCCCCGGAGTGGCCATCAGCCCTCGGGCAGCGTTTGTCACCGCCGCCGCAGCAGGTGCGGCAGCGCTCGTCGCCGCAGCGGGCGCAGCCGCCGCACCTCCGCCACCAAACAGCTTGGCAAGGAACTCCTGATCCTCCTTGCGCTGCGTCTTGGCCAGTTCTCGATCCTGAGACTGCTGGTACGCCCCAAGGCCAACCGAAAGACCCTGCAACCCCGCTTGGAGCAAGGCTTGGTTACGCGCAGCAAGCTGGCGAGCCTTCGCCATATCGCCCTGTGCCATCGCGGTGTTGATATCCGCCAGCACCCGTTCACGCTCGGCAGACAGTTCTGCCTGCTGCATGGTGGTCTGGGCGATTCGCTGCTGACGCTCTTGCATCTGCTGTTGATACTGCGTCAGAGCGTTTGCCTGAAGCTGGGCCTGTGCGGTGGCCTGCTGGCCCGCCAGTGCCCCCGAAGTGGCGGCCTCCATCCCACTGCCCAGTAGCCCTCGGGATGCCAATGAGGCGCGATTACGAGCGCCTTGTGCCGCCATCTGCTGGGCAAGCTGGGCCTGCTGCATCTGCAACATCCCGGCTCGCCCTTCGGTTCCGTAAATCGCCTCGCCCGGGTTCATCTGCTCGGCGATCTGACGCTGTGTTTCAATCGCAGCTTCCCGATCCCGGAACCCTTGCAAGATGCGACGGCGGTTTTCCAAAGCCAGTTGTGCTTGGATTTCCTGTTCACGCTGCGTGGCTTCCAATTCTTGGCCGCCGCCAAAGTAACCAGCGAACCCACCGATAAGGCCACCCAGACCGGCACCCACAGCAGTGCCGATACCGGGCATGATCGCGCTACCTAATGCAGCGCCTGTGCCTGCCCCGGATACCAAGCCGGACAGCCCGGCGTTCGGATCGACAGCGGTGCCCTTGCGGTACCCGAAGAAGTCGTCCGTCAGCCGGTAGGTCGGGCGATACACGTCAGGGACGTAGTATCGCTCCCCTGTCGTGGGGTCGGTTTGGTAAGCCATTAGCCCTCCCGGGTTTCGACCTCCGCCACAGGCTCGGGCTTGTCGGCCTGCTGCTTGGCGAAACGCAGAGCTTGCAGCACTGCCATTTCATTATCACGCTGCTTGCGGGTCTGTTCAAGTAGTTCGTGCAACTCGCCCAGCCGAGCGGCGATGGCCTGCACAGACTCCTCGGTCTTCTTGATGGCTTCGTCCAGATTCATGGGGTCCTCCTAAACGGTAAGTGCAATCTGCCGCCACGCGGCAATAGCTGTATTGTAAACCCAAAGTTTGGAAGACGAGGTGTCAAACACGATAGGTACTCGGCCCGTATGTGCTGTGGGCGGCGCGGCTGTGGGTGTGCCAGACATCGAAGGGATATACAAGAACCCGTCAGTAGCGTTTGTGGCCAGCGCCGCATCACCAATAACCACGCTTCCCGCTCGGGTAACCGTGACTCGATCCACCATCGTGTTAGCGGTGCTTCCTGTCACACCGACCGGGGCCGTCCGCATGATGATCGAGCCGCTGCCGCCCAGACCAGTACCGTTGCCTGCCGTAATTGTCAGGGTGCCGCCAGTGATGTTGGTACCTGTACCGGACGGTGCGCGAAGGGTATTGCCGGTCGGAGTCGTACCAGACTCACCACCGCCGATAATAACAACACCGCTAGAGTTGATTCGCAGCCGCTCGCCCGTGGGGTAGACAGCCGCCGTGGACACCGAGAAAAATCCGGCAGCGTTGTCGGACTCCATGACAAGACCGCCTGCGCCACCGTTGTAAACCTTTGCCCGACTGGGGTAGGTGGTGAAGCTGGCTCCTGTAAGCTCAAAGCCTGCATTTACAGAGCCGTTGGCAAGCAGATAAGTCATGCGGGCATTAGTCGCAGAGTTACTGTTGTTCAGCCTAATCTGAGCGTCACCCGCAAGACTTTGGACGAAATCAGCCAACACTGACGGCGAAAGGGTGCCGACGCCGATGCGATTGTTGGAGGAATCGACAAAGAACGTAGGGCTATCAACAGTCAGGTTGCCGGAAATTGTAACGGCACCCGTCACGTCCAACGCGTTTGTGGGAGCCGAAGTACTACCGATCCGTGTGCCGCCTGCAAGAATGTTCTTATCGCTAGTGCCGACTTGGTAAATACCAAGAGGCGTAGTAACGCCTGTGACAGTCTGTGACGCCACATACAAACCGACCGCTGTCGAAATCGTGCCGGTGCTTGTTCTGCCCGGGGAGTCTGCGTAAAAAGCGTAGGCCGCTGTCATATTGCCGGTGTTTTCCAGATCAACTTTTCCTAGCAAGGCAATATACGCGGAAACATTAGACGATCCATTGTGGCTCACCTCGACGTTATGGCCGATTAGGTTGCCTGTAAAATTGGCGCCTGTCGTCGTTGCCGTTTGATACGACATGTACTGAGAAACCGCAGACGCGCTTGCAGGAGCCAACGTCCAGTTTGACCGGAGCTTGAAAGCGTTGGCCGCCGTGTCCGTGGAAGAAACATCAAAATGGAATGGGAACGAAGGTACAATCCCAATGCCTACTTGATTGTTAGTGGCGTCCACATACAAAGTAGTGCTGTCTACAACAAAGTTACCGGAGACCGTAGCGGCGCCGGTTACGTCCAGTGCGTTTGTTGCAACCGATGTACTGCCGATACGAACATTACCAGCAAGGATATTTCGGTCTGCGGTGCTGGCTTGATAAATACCATAGCCTGTGCCGACATTAGCCGTGTCTTGAGTTTCAATGTACAGGCCGTAAGCATTAGTAAACGTGCCGAGCGTGACAGCGGGAGATACTGCCCGCAGCGCCGCAGCGGCTGTTACTGTAATGCCTGCCACGCCCATGGTGGCTTGGCCAGAAATTGCATTAAGATTAGCGGTATTTGCCCCTGCGGACTTGTCGATGATGCTGTAAATGCCGTGCGGCGTGCCCGTAATGTTATTGCCAACGGACAGGAAATTGTAAAGGCCGTACTGAGTATTGGAATTACTAGCCGCATTGGAGATAGTGGAAGTGAGGGACACAACCCTATTGCTGCCTGTCAATGCGGCGTTGTTATCAGTCACGGCCAGCTTGTACGACGGGCTTGACTGGCTGATACCCAGTCGCTTGTTCGTGTTGTCCCACGTCAGGTCGGCTGTGGCCGTGTAGGCTGGGGCCGTAGCGCCGCCGTACAGCATGCCGCCCGCTGTTACGGACAATCCGGCAATCGTGGTAGTTGCAGAGGCGTACAGGATCTGCCCTGCCAAGAACGAGGTCTGGCCGGTTCCTCCGTTGGCGACGCCTACGGTGCCAAGCGAAATGTCCGGCGCGGTGCCGCCGCTGGAGGCCAGTGGAGAAGACGCCGTAACTGACGTTACCGTGCCGCCGGAACTCGGCGACGTATTGGTAATCGTGATCGCCCCGGCGGTGTGCGAAATGCTGATGCCGGTGCCGGCAGTAACGGTCTTGTACTCAAGAGCAGTGGCGCCGCTGTCCACGCCCAGTACTTGGTTGCTGGAACCAATGCTAGTCAGACCCGTACCGCCGTTGCCGGTGGCTACAGTGCCCGTGACGTTAGCTGCGGTCCCTGTAATATTGCTGTCGGTGAACGCCACGGTCTTACGAGTAGTCGCAGGTGTGAAGTACAGGTTCGACCCGTCGAACTCCATTGAGCCTGCGGCAGCCGTAGTCAGGTTGATGCCCGAAGTCAGACGGAATGGTGCAACGGTCGCCGTGCCCGCGCCAAGATGCAGCAGCGTTCCGGGGCTGGTGGTGCCGATGCCGACCCTTCCGGCAAAGTAATTTATGTCCGACGTGCCCGTTTGGTAGACACCATAGGAGTTGGTGATGTTCGTGCCAGACTGCGCCTGAATGTAGAGTCCGTAGCTGTTGGTGATCGTGCCGCCCATGGCGTTTTGTGCTGGCGTAAGCGCATAAATGGCCACGGCGTCGCTGATGGTAGACCCCATCGTGGTTGCGTCGTTGTTGTCGATGCCGAATAAGCCGGCAGACAGAACGCCTGTGTTACTAGCTCCTCGGTGCTGGACAATCGAGTACAAGGCCCGACCGCCGCCTGTCGCGTTGGCGTTCATCGTAAGAGTGTTGAAAAGCCCGTACTGCGTATTAGCGTTTGTCGCTGCGGGCGAGACAGATGACCCAAACCGAGTGGTAATGTTTCCAGCAGTGCTGGTGTAGGTTTGGTCAACGTGGAACCGGTAGGAGGGCGCGGTGCCGATGCCGACGTTTCCGGCAGATGTAACCCGCATCCTTTCGGCGGACCCAGTAAGAAACCGAAGGATCGACGCGCCGCCCAGCATCATCGCTACAGGCTTGGTCTGGGTGCCCGCCGGAAGCGAGGCCGGGGCCACTAGGGTGTTCGTAGGTGTTGTGGACGCAGTACACAGCGTGTACGAGGCGTTTGCAGAGACAGCGTAGTCAATGACACTGGCTGTGATGTTGGTGAACTGGTAAGGCTGCTCAATGTAAAGCGTGCCTTCCGTCAAACTTACCGTGTTAGTCGTCGTGATGAAGATGAAGCTATCAGTGTCCCAATCATCCGACGCACCTGCTACTACGTCCACATCAACATACGGTGCCCCACCCATGACGTTTTGTTGTTTCACGCGCAGACGCACAAGAGCCGCCGCCAGTGCTGTGCTGTCTCCGCTCGAAGACCCATCTGAAACAGCAAGCGTAAGTCCGACGTTGGCAAAGTTTCCCGTAATGGAAACGATAACTACGGGCGCATAGCGGCCATTGGTTCCTGATCCTCCACCACTGCTTGAGTAAGACCGGATGCCCTTGAACGTCGAAAGGCCGGCATTGGTAATGCCTTGCGAGTTCATGTCAATGGCACCGGACATTGTTCCGCCCGCCAGCGGTAGGTAGGTGCCGCTCAGGCTGGGAATGTCGCCGGCAGTCAGGGTGTCCCAGACCGGCGCCGCCGACGCAGACCCGGTACCAACCTGCCGCAAGAACTTACGAGTTGTTGTGGTGTTCCCTGCAAGCCGCACATCATTCGTGCCGTCGTTGTACAGCGTGTCACCGAGCGTCGTCAGCGGGGACAGGGCGTTAAACGCCGCAACTGCGGTAGACGCACCCGTGCCACCGTCGGCGATTGCCACGTCGGTCCCGTCAACGCGGTAAATGTACTTGGTTCCAATAGTGACACCGGTCGGAATATCCGCAGCCAACGAGGGCACACCTGTGCCACTAGTGACCAGCACGGAATTGTTTGCGGTCGCCAGTCCTGCGATCGTGTTAGCTGCCGACGAGTAAAGAATCTGATTGATCGCTGTCGTGGCGGGATACGTCGCCGTGGACCACGACGGCGCGGCGCTGGCGCCAGATCGCAATACCTGCCCGGCGGTGGCGGTGGGAGCGAGTATCTCCATCGAGTCGGCGTCGCTGTAGACGATGCCCCCATCGGCAGCCGTCAGACTCTTGCCGGTGCCTCCGTTTGTCAGTGCCACAACGCCCGTGACATTGGCAGCGGTGCCCGTGATGTTGCTGTCGGTGAACGCCACCGTCTTGCGGGTGCTGGACGGCGTGAAGTACAGGTTCGACCCGTCGAACTCGACCGCCCCTGCTGCGGGGGTTGTCAGGTTGGTGCCGGACGCAAGGATAAGGCCGGCTGCGGAGGTCGTGCCCGCCTTGGTCGTGACGGTGCCGTCGAACTGCCCGCCCTCGTAGGGGAACAACCTCAAGCTGGAGCCAGCCACGCGCACGTTGATACCGGTAGCCGTAACCCACACGTCACCGTCAGCGAACGATGTAGGCGTCGCACCGGAACCCAGATTGAACTTGGCGCCGTTGGTAGTCGCCACCGAGGCCGGCAGGTTCAGCCGGCCCGTCAGCGTGCCGCCCGAAAGAGCCAAGTACGTTGTGGCGGCGTTTGCTTGCGTCAGATAAGTCGAGGCTGCATTGGCCTGCGTAAGGTACGTTGACGCTGCCGCCGATTGAGTCAGGTAAGTCGAGGCCGCAGCCGACTGTGTGAGGTACGTCGAGGCCGCCGTGGCGACAGTCAGGTAGGTGGCGCTGATGTCAGGGATATCTGTCGCCACCAGCGCCCGGAACGTGGGTTCATCGGCCATGCCCGTCGTCGGCCCGGCGAAGACCGTATTGGCGGTTTGCGTGTCCAAGCCAAGCGTGATGGTGCCAGCAGTAAGCACCGGGCTACCCGTCACGCCAAAGACCGCAGCAGCCTCTGTAGACAGGTCCAACCCCACAGACGTGACAGATCCGCCTCCGCTGCCACCGCCTCCACCGTCGCCCGAAATAATGGTCGTCGTGGTCGAGGTTGAAGTAGACGGCTTCAGGCCGTTGATCTGAGACTGAAGATTCTTGGCAGCATCGGCGGATTCTTGTAGCGCCTCACGAATCGCCGTGTAGACAGACGGCAGTTCAGGCGTCCCACCATTGGGCACCCGAATCCAACTCGTGGGGTTGATGTTACCCGCCATCAGTGTCCATCTTAGCGTCAATTTCGACGCGGTAAACCTGTGCAGTCGTGCTACTGTTGGCCTTCAAGCGCAAGCCGATCCACTGTCCGATGGGGACGGGGTTGTTGGCGCCGTTGGCGCGGGACGGGAACCAGAACCGCACTTGAGAACCAAGGCCGGTCGTTCCTGCGGCAGTCGTGTTGTAGGTGTCCCAAGTGCCGGTGGACACCCCGTCTTGAAATTGAGCGCCGATACTCACGCTGTCATTGACCATCGCACGCGCCCGCATCCACGTCATCTTCGGTCCGGGGATGGTTCCGACTTCCCGCCGACCTTGCCACACCCAGTCTGACATTCGGTTGCCGCCCTCGAACAACTTGACGCTCGTGCCGGTGGTTTCCATGACGTACAGCCCCGGGGTGCCTGAGCAGTCAGACGCCTGTGCAAGCGGAATAGACACGGCGTCGCTGGCGAAGAGCGAGTAACTAGTCTGGCCGCCAACGGCATACATGGTTCCGGTAGTCGAGTTGTAAGCATAGGCAGCGCGGGCACGAGCCTGTGCGTTGATGACCTCACCCGTGCGGCATTGTGTCCAAGTCGGCGTTGTACTAGACCCCGGGGTTCCGGCGGGGTCGTAAATCCAGAGGTCAGACAACACATTCCCCAGACTGTCCGGATCGGTTGACCCAAGACCGCCGTACACATAAATCTTTCCGCCGTATACCGCAGACTGGGCAAACTGCCGACCTGTCCAACCCACAGCAGGACCTGAACTGTCTATCGTTAGGGTGCTGTTAGACGTGTCCCAAATCAGCACGTTCGAGTTCAACGACGCATTAGATAGCGTATTGGACGTGGTGCTGACCATACCACCAAATATGTAAATCTTGGTTCCGACTACGGCTGCGGTATGGTAGGCAATCCAATAAGGAGTGACTCCTGCAATCAAGGAATACGAAGACCACGCAGCGCCGCCCACAGCGTTCGGATCGTACTTGTACACCTTGTCGGAAATAAACCCACTTCCGGTAGTGACCCCGCCAATGTAGTACACTACGTCGAAAGGGAAAAGACTGAGCGAGCCGTATGCCAAGGCAGCGGGCATATTCGGTGACCGCAGCGTAAAAGCGGAACCGTTAAAGTAATACAGTTCAGCACTGACCGCAGTATCAATGTCACTTCCACCACCTGCGATATAAGCAGTATTTGTCCCATTGTCCGCAGCCGCAAGCCCAACGAGAGTGTAAGGGTAGGCCACGCTTGATCTAGCCCATGCCGACGTGCCGGTATTGTAGGTATCGATCGTTTGCACGGGGGTCTGACTTGGGTCAGGGGATTTGAGCATAAAGCCCCCAATCCGGTACAAAGTCGATCCAAGACGAACAAGCGCCGCATCCTTGTAGGACTGCGGTTCAAGGTCCGCAACGAACTGAGCAGCCAAACTGGTCGTGCCGCCTGCCGCGATACTGGCCGTGACGACAGGCGCCGTAGTGTAGCCTGCGCCCGCATTGGTCATCGTGACGCCCGTAAACTTGGTGTACAAGTCGAACGTAGCGCCAGACCCGCCGCCCCCATCCAAAGTGATGATTGCCGGTCCGAAGGTGCTGCTGCTCGCCATCTCGGCGGACGTGTAACCGTCGCCCGAGTCCGTAACCGTAATGGCAAGAACCTTTCCGCCTGCCACCGACGCAACAGCCTTGGGCGCCCTGCCGCCGCCAGCAGGCGGGGTGAAACGAACAGTAGGCACGGACGTGTACCCTGACCCACCAGACCGAACCGCAATACGGTCCACACCAAACAGGCCCGCCGCCGTAGCATTGGTCCCTCCTGACGGGGCGGCGGTGACAGACAGCGTAATCGCGTAGGTGCCGGTATCCACAACCTTGTACGAGCCCGGCACCGACACCTTGATCGATCCCACGCTGGACGGCAGTTGGGGGAGCACGTCTGCCGTCACGGGTTCGGCATAGTTGGCAACGTGGGCTGCCGAGATCAGGTGCGTCGAGGACGTGATGATGGGGTTGCCGATACCGTCTCGGAAGTCGAAGATAAGGGTGGCGGTGTCCCCGGTATTGTTGGTAAAGACGTGGAAACGATTACGGAAGAACCCGACCGCGTTGATGGTCAGGCTGTCAAAGTAACCGCGAGGAAGTTTGTTCTCGGCCACCAGCCGGGCGCTCGAACCATCGAACACCGCCAGCCCGTCTTGTGCAAAGAACAAGATGCCTTGTGTCGTGGGTGTGGTGAACCTGCCGTAACCCTTCCGCACGCCGAACGCGGCGCTGGTGCGATTCCAACTGATGGCGTCGTCCGAGTCGCCCCGGGCTTGGTAGATGAAGTTTGGCGTGAAGACAAACGTGGCCCCACCGTAGGACACGATGCTTTCAACATTTTCGGCTAGTGAGAACTGGTTGACGATGGGCCAGTAGTCGGGAAACCCAAGAGCCGACCAGTACACTGTTGCACCCACGGCACCAAACAAGATGCCTGATCCGCTGCGCCCGGTTGACCCCGCCACAGAGTGAAGGCCGGTGGACAAGACTGCAAGCGTCGGCGGTATGCTGTGGTCCTCCACATATACGCCACCACTGCCCGGAAACCCGCCATCGCTCCATGTCAGGGGGCGAGTAAGGTCCAGCCGACCATCTGGGTAATCGTCCGTAAACGTGGTAGTCGTATTGTCGGGTATCTCGTACAAGAAAAACATCGCAGTGCTGTTGGCCAGTGATCGGTAAATGCGACGAGCTACCACACGGGCATCTGAACTTGTTGGAATTTCAGAAAAGCTCACATACGACGCAGACGTAAGCACCAGCGTCAAATCAAAGTCTTGCGGGTTAGACTCGATCCCATCCGCGGTCACAAACGTAAAGGCGTACTTGTAAGTACCGACCTGCTTACCAGCGGACGGCGTTGTGCTGTACGCGAGGCCGTCTGGCGGCACGATGCCCAACGAGTACGACCCAGACGGGCTGTTTACAGCAGGCCGCTGATTTTCAATCGTAGCGTAAACTTTTGGGCCGTCTGTCAATGCAAACCGGGTCTCACTTGCATACGAGCCAATCACAAACGAGCCAGCAGGGCTGTACCAAAGCCACTTGGGTCCGGTTGTGGCGAACGTAGCAACTGAGCTACCCAAGTCCTTCAGACCTTGCAGGTACCGATCCTGAATGTCTACGTTCTTGGCAACGACAGCCTGATTCTTTTCGATTAGGTGAGCAGCATAGCGAAGGCTAAGGCCGCCACCAAAATCGTCATACTGTACCTTGAATGGTTGTGCCACTGGTCAAACTCACCTTGTTGTCGGCTTGGCCCATAGCTGCGAACTCGTTGAACCGAGTCTTGTAAGCATTTGCAAGCGTCATAGAGTCGGCGTCTTGGTTCAGCAGCAACGCCCGGTACGCCGCCCCATAAGGCAGGGCTTGATGGTACTGAGTCGGAATGTCTGGGGTTTCGTAGGTGGACGCGACTAGTGTAGGCGGTAGACCTGCACCGTAGGCTCGAAGAAATCCGTAGGTTAAAACCGCAGATGCGTTGGGCGTCGGGTAGACGATGATCGTGTCGTAATCTAGCTTGGATCGGATGAAACGGGTTGGCGCCGTAGATACAGCAGCCTCTGTGAACCACGTCGGCTTCAGCGTATCCAGCCGTTCCTCGGTCGTCAGGTTCAAGTTTGCCCGGGTAGGTGGCGTGCCCGACTTGAACGTCTCAACGCGAAGAATCGGACCAATCAGGTTACTGAATGCGTACTCCCGTTGGTTGGATACAAGACTGACATCCTGCGTGGTCTTGTAAAGCTGGGTCAACTGATTGAACTCGTACTGAGCCTCGTTCAGGTACTGCGTCAGGAACGCATCCGACCACCGCTTGATGGTGGCGTTGTCATCCAGCAGGTTGCGCGTGTCGGCCAGCAGCGTCGTCAGGGTGGCCATTAGACCCAGTACCCCCGAGAGTTGGCGAAGCCCTTGCTGAAGCCGACCTTGGATTCCACCGATGCCCGGATCATCCGGTCGGTGTACTTCTCTCGGTAGAACTTGGATTGCTCTGCCAGCAGGGATGCCTTGTCTGGATTCTCAAGCTGGCGGCGTGTCAGGGCTTCAGCCACGGCGTAGTTGATGAGGGCTTCTTCGGCTACGTTTTCGGGCAGAGCCATCTCGGTGCTGTCATCCGTCATCTGCCCGTCCGTGACCAGCGCGTAGGTCACGCGCAGACACGGGTAGACGGTGTAAGTGATCGTCAACGCGGTTCCGTCGGGGATGTTGACGTTTTCAATGTAGTTCGTGCCGACCGTGTAGTTAGTGACGACAGTGTAGGTGGACCCGGTGCTGGCATTGACAACGCTGGTCACTTGGTACAGGGAAGCATCACCCAGATACAACTTGGTGCCCGCACCCGTCATCGTCCGAGTCTCCGTAACCGGCGACGTGGTAATCGGGTCTTCCAGCACCGGATACATGTAGATGCTGTTGTTCGACGCTACACCCTCTTGGTAAGGGTTGTAGTTCCGAATCAGGTACTGCGGGCGTCCGGTCGTCCGATGCCGCCAGTCTGGGTCCAGATACTGCATCTGGGACAGCGTGACGGGCGACAGGGGCACGTCATCCCGCACACCGTCGAAGTAGACAGCACTCATCACGTTGCCGACCCGATGATTCGCTGGCGCGGTGATGGTGTAGAGTCCTTCGCCCTGATAGACCCGGATGATGTCCACAGCCCGAAGGTACTGCGTGTCGCGAGTGAACTGGTCCTGCGCTTCGTTGAGCAGGATGTTCAGCTCGAACTCGTCCCACAGGTCGCCACCCCAGTCACGCAGGCGCGTCTGAACCTTGCGCCTGAGTTCCGCTAGGGTAGCCATACCTTGCTTCCTCCGTCCTTACCGCGACGGCGCAGGCTTCTTGGGCCTACCGCGACGAGGTGCAGGGTCCGGCGCAGCTTCGATGGCAGGAGCAGGCTCATCCACCACGTCCGGTGCAACAGCGACAGGGGTATCCGCGACTTCCGGTGGGACCGTCTCGACGAGCGAATCCTCAAGACGACCCTCCCAGACGACCTCGTGTTCCCGAGGGTAGTGGACAATCAGCCGCATGGCGATGTCCCACGGAACATCCTTCGGAACGCCCCGCTCAAAGCTATGCCCCAGACGGGCGATCTTGCCACGCCGCCCGGTGTAGACAACCTTCTTGGTCCGCATCTTAGCCGCCCGCGATGACGTAGGCCGTGAACTGGGCCTGAGGGGTACCCGTTGCGGTAGCCACCACGCGGACATAGCCCGACAGGGGGCCTGCGGCGTTCGCGCCGATGGTGGTGGCCGCATTCGTGGTGATTTCGACGGTCGCCGTCAACGGGACCGTCAGCCACGGACCAGACGACGTGCGCCCGGTCTGCAACGTGAACGTGAACTTGTTGCCCGCGTTGTTGCCTGAGCCGCCTACGGCCTGCTCGACAATCAGCGTGGCCTTTTCCAAGAACCCGGTGTGCGTGTCCAGCCCGAACACGTCATGGTTGATGGACAGGTTGGTTCCCGTGCCGGTCTGGGTGGTCGTGTAGTAACCAACACCCGCCGACTCGGCAGGAATACCTACGAAGGTGTAGGTACAGTACGACGGACGAGGCATTGTGAGAGTCTCCTTGGAACAATACTAAGGGAGGAGGCTACAGATTGTAACCCCCTCCCCCAGTTTGCTTGCCTTAGCCGATGACCACGACTTCAGCCGACACGCCATCAGCAAGCGAGTTGACCGTTCCGGTCTTGGCTCCGGTCTTGGCTCGGACGTACTGAGGAAGCGGCCCCGGAATTGAAATCCCAACCTTGGTGCTTGCTGACACCGTAGGGTAGGACGTAGCTTCCGTCGCGACAGTCAAGATGTCAAAGAAATTGGAGTTATCCAACGAACCCTGCAACTTGACTACGATAGAGCCGGCGCCGGTAAACGCGCCCGTGGTAACTACCAGAAGCGCGCCACCGAAGTACCCAATCTGACCGCCCTGAATAGGCAGAGATTGCGTAGCCAGATTCACGGTCACCCCGTTTGCAAACACAGTGTCTGCGGAATTGGGATTACCGCTACCAAGCGAAAATCGCTTGGCGATACGAGTCGAAAGGTCAGCCATTACTGGTCAACCTCCTAGTACTGCGAGGCAGCCAAAGGCAGCCCGTCCCGGGTCGGCTCGATACCGTCGTTAGGAACCTGCGACAGTTCCACGAAGATAAGGATACGGCCCAGAGCAGCGTCGCCCTTGCTCCACACCACAGTAAGGAACTCGTCACCACACGCAATCGGGGTGGCTGCGCCAGACAGTGCGGTGTCAAACGCACTGACAAACGGAGCCGCCGACGAAACCTGTGGAGCCGTGTTCGGACTGCCACCGTTGAACAGGTTGGCTGCGCTCAGATTGAAGTACGCCGTAGCGGTGTAATCCGCTGCGGTGTTGCCTTCTGCCGAAGCGCGTCCAACTGTCAAGGTGGCGCTTGAAATCGTCCCAGCCGTAACGGCGAAGGGACGAGTAATCATGTACGACACCTTATGAATCTGGGAACCCGCCGCAATCGGCAACCGGAAGGTAGCCGAAGCATCACCCGCCAGCACTTCGCACTGGATCAGCGTGGGGACACGCTGAGTCGTCGAAAGCTGCGACACGTTTACGAACTTAGACATATCTAGCTTCCTCCTCCCTTACCGAACGTAGTGATCGACGGCGAGGGCATTACGACGGCTGCTGTTGAACTTGGTCGCGGCCATACCGAGGAACGCACTGATGGCCATGACCTTACGGCGCTCGGCGTTGTCCTCGAAGCCTTCCCACCAAGTCCAGTCGTCCTTCTTGCAGAAGTGCAGCGCATTCTGGCCAAGGACCAGCGCACGCGACACGTTAGCCGAAGGCTTCAGCATCTTGGGGTAGGGCTTGACGTAGAACATCCCGAACTTACCGATGACGCCGGTCAGCAGGGGGTTCTGCTTGTTGTAGGTGTTGGCACGCTGCGCCTGCACGAAGTCAGGATCGTACAGAAGCTGCTCCACACCCTGATGCGAACACATGAGGATGAACGCATCGTCACCTTCGATACGCAGGGGCTCCAGCGGAGTGTCCAGCGTCTCAAGAGCGATGGTCTGGAGCTTGGTCAGAAGCTGTGCGGTAAGCACGTCGTCCGAACCAACGCCCGTTGCGCCCGTGACTGCCGCCGTGGCATCACCGGCTGCAACGCAGTGGTTGATGTCGAAGGTGGCAATTGAGTTACCGAACACCGACGACTCGGTATTGGTGGTGGACGAACCCTGACCGTAGGTGTCCAGCGTGTTGCCGTAGTAGCTGGTCAGACCGGACAGGCCGAGGATAACCGACTCCTCGATCTTGCGGGCAGCCCACTGGGCCAGCTTCATGCGGAACTCCTTGCGGTAGTTCAGCAGGGTGCGCTGCTCGGACAGAAGGCCCG
>Ga0129333_10000351_pt1 | contig 35661 bp, 28 predicted proteins | sample CPB6_08_DNA_FD_94474 | JGI IMG/M metagenome (GOLD analysis project Ga0129333, IMG submission 94474) | Freshwater to marine salinity gradient microbial communities from Chesapeake Bay, USA - CPBay_Sum_0.6_0.8_DNA | ecosystem: Environmental > Aquatic > Marine > Coastal | place: USA: Chesapeake... | reverse complement strand
GCGGCACGCCATCGCCCCGCTGGCGGCCAGCTTCCAGGGCGGGCTGCTCACGAGCCAGGGCGCGGCCCGCCGCGAGCACTGGGCGCACTTCGAGCAGCGGCTGGCGCTGTGTCGGGATCTGCACGTGCCGGTGCTGGTCGTGGCCGGCGACACGTTCGGGCCGCTGGGCCCCGAGGATCTGGGCCGGCTCTCGACCAGCCTGGCGGAAGCGGCCCGCCGCGGTGCCGACGCCGGCGTCCGGCTGGCCCTGGAATTCGACGCGCGGGCCGGCTTTCCCAACAACCTGCAGTCGGCGCTGGCGCTCGTCGAGGAGGTCGGCTCGCCGGCCCTGGGGGTGTGCCTCGACTGGTTCCACTTCACGGTCGGTCCCAGCAAGCCGCTCGACCTCGACCTGCTCACGAACGAGACCCTGGCGCACGTGCAACTCTCCGACATCACCGATGTGCCGCGTGAGATGGCCTCCGACGCCGACCGCATCCTGCCGGGCGAGGGCTCGGCCCCGCCGACGGACCTGGTGCGCCGCCTCGGCGAGATCGGCTACCTCGGGGCGGTGGCGGTGGAGGTGCACAACCCACGGCTCTGGCGGGTGCCCCCGAGACAGTTCGGCGAGATCGCGATCACGGCGCTGCGCCGGCTCCTCGGCCAGGCCGACATGGGCGGGCCGGCCTGAAGCGTGCCGGCCGCGGCGTCAGCGCGGGGCCCACTGGCCGTGGGCCCGCAGGGCCTCGGTGGTCGCCGCCACGACATCCCCGGAAATCCGGCTCTGCTGCGTGATGTCGCTGATCCCGGAACTCGAGGCGGCCGTCTTGCCGACGATCACGTAGGGGTTGAAACCCGCGGCGGCGCCGATGGCCAGTCCGCCCGGCGCCATGCGGCCCTTGTCGGACGTGGCGATCACGAAGAAGGGCCGACCGTTCGCGGTCCTGGGATCCAGGAGGGCCACGTCGACGCCGATCTTCTTGTTACCCACGCCGAAGCCCACCACGCTGCGGGCCGCGGCATTGCCATCGTCGAGGCCCACGATCTCTCCGTGCAGCTGCCAGCCGTCGGCGGGAGGCGGCGTGGGCTGATCCCAGAACACCGCCGGCAGTCCCGCGCGGGCCAACCCGTCGGCCACCTGCCGGGCGATCGACATGCCGATCGGTGCGCTGCGGTCGAAGCCCGTCACGAGATCCGCGACCCGCGGCCGGTCGGACATCAACTGGCGAATCGGTCCCTTGGGGATCCCGCCGGCCGCATCTTGTTTGAGCTGCTGTTCGATGGCCGGATCGAGCGGGAAGGGCAGCACGTAGATTCGCGCCGGGGGCTGCGCGGGCCAGACGGACGACGGGGCGGGCTGGTTGACCGTCGTCGTCGGCCCCCAGGCGGGCTGCTGCCCCGGGCAGGAGGCCTCGAACGAAAGCGCGGCGCAGAGAGCGGCCGACGCGAGCAGCGGGCGCGACGGGAAAGCGGGTGCCATGGTGGCCTCGGGAGGGAGTGATGGCGGCGCCGGGGGAATCCGCGGCGGCGGGAAAATACGCGGCCCGGGTCGGCGTCACAAGGCCAGCCGCGGGCCGCCGCGCTCAGCCTCGGCAGGGAAAGTCCCGCAGTTCGTTGCTGCGGGACTCGATCTCGTCGATGGGCCGCAGGCAGCGATCCATGCCCTCGGACAGGATGGGAAAGTGCCGGGCCGCGGTCAGTTCGTCGACGAGCCGGCTGCTGAAGCCGTCGTGGGTGATCCACAACGCGGGGTCGTAGCGCCGCAGGTCGACGGGCACGGAATAGCTGCGCAGGGTCTTGCGCCGCTTGTGGACGTATTGCGGGAAGAACGAGATCGAGAGTTCGCGGAGCGAACGGTGGATCGGGTCACGGTAGCGCAGGAACGGGCTGTTGCTCTTGGAGATCGCGCCCCAGTGGCCCCTGCGCCTGAACAGGGCGACCACGTGATCGACATCGCCCCGTGCGGCGGCCATGTCCATGAGCAGGGGCGGTTCCCCGGCCAGCCAGAGCCCGCAGGCCGCCACGAACGCGGCCTCGATGCAGTGGGCGACTCCCGCTGCGAACACGCCGGCCACGGAGCGTGCCGTGGGGCCGCGGGGTTCGGCGTTCCAGGGGATGGCGTTGACGAAGTCCTGGATGCGTTCCGGCGTGCGCAGGGCGGCGAGCGTGGTGGCTTCACGCCGGGAGAGCCCCAGGGCCAGCCCCAGGGCCAGGCCCCGCTCCGTTCGCTCCTTGCCGCCGCGGTTCGTCATGGCCACGATGCTAGCAGGGAAGCCGAGTCGCCAGCAGCAGCCGATTCGCGGCCCAGGCTCCGATCAGGTAGCGAAACCGTCGCGCGGACACTGCCATTCTGGTAGAATCCGGAAGTTGTCCGGGAGGCATTCCATGAGACGTTTGCGCTGCTTGGTCGTGGCCGCCGTGCTGGGTGTCGTCGGCGACGGCTCGACCGCCAATGGATGGGGCAGTTACGGCAACGGCGGGAGTGGTCCCGGCTTCGTCGGCGTGCCCGTCAGCGCACAGCATTGTGGCGATGGATGGTTCTCGCAGGGCGGCGTCTGCGGCCCCTGGTGGAGCGGCGGACCGAACACCGTCTGCGGTCCGGGAGCAGGTCCCGGATTCTGGTTCGGCCTCCCCGGCTTCGGTTTCGGAGGCTGCTATGGATCGACGCGGAGCCGTGGTGCCGACTCCGTCTTCCTCGCCGTGCCGAACGGCGGTACGGCGACGTTCTTCAGCGGTCGGCTCGTGCCGTTCGTCTCCCCCTATGAGTGGTCCGGCTATCCGGCGTACGGCTACCCGGCGTTCGTCTATCCGGCCGTGGGCTATCCGGCGTGGGTCTATCCCATGTCCGGCCCGGTGATCGCGCCGCGGCGCGCGGTGTACGTGCCGCGGTATCGGCCGCGGTTGTCGCGACCGCTGCTCGGCGACAATGCCCCGGGCGCTGCGGGAGGATTGCTCGCGGACGACGGGGAGGCGGTCGTCGCCGTCCGACACCCCGTGGCTCCGCGGCCGAGCAACGCCGCCGCTCGCAGCCGGGCCCTGAAGTTCGTGGCTGCCGGCGACCGTCATCTGCGCGAGGCCGACGGTGCGGTCGCCCGTCTGGAAGCGGCGCTGGGCTCGTATCGCCGGGCCGGCACCGTCGTCGAGGATGACCCCGACATCCACGTGCGGCAAGCGCTGGCCCTGGTGGCGCTGGGTCGCCTCGAACAGGCCGAACGCGCCCTCGATCGGGCCGTCGCCATCGATGGCCGCCTCGGCGTCGCTCCCGCTCCACGCGACGCGGGCCCACCCGATCCCGTGTTCGGTGACCGGCCCGCGGGGGCGATGCCCGCGCTCGCCGAGCGCGGGGCGGCGATCCTCGGCACCATCTCCGCGCAGACGGGCGGCGCGCCGGCCGCCGCGGAGCCGCTGGCCTGGCTGGCCCGGCGTTGGTCGGAACGCTGGCCGGACGCCCTGGGCGCCGTCGCCGCGAACGGCGCAGCCGCCCGCTGAACGGCCCCTCGACTCGTCGCCGGCGGAAACGACGGTATTCTGTGGGCATCATGACGCCCGGGTTCCAGCCGCTCTGCGAACGGATCGAACTGGCCGGCCCGGACGGCCGGGCGCGGCTCGACGCGCTGCGGGGCACGCTCGCGTCGCAGGGGGACGTGATCAGCCCCGCCGGCCGGCAGCGCACGATCGACGTGTTCGGCGCACCGCTCGCGCCCCGGCAGGTGGTGGAGCGGATCTGCGGCGACGTCCGCACGCAGGGCCGCGCCGCGTTGCTCGACTACACCCGGCGCATCGACGGCGTCGACGTGTCGGCCGCGGAGTTGCTCGTGCCCCGGGAGGTCATGGCGGCGGCCCACCGGAACGTCGATCCCAAATTCCTGGCGGCGGTGCGCCGGATCGTGGAGCGCGTGGAGCGTTTCCAGAGCGCCCTGCTCGCCCGCGACGTGGAACTGAAACTGGAGGGCGGCGGCACGTTGCGGCAGCGTTACGTGCCGCTCGATCGCGTCGGTGTCTGCGTGCCGGGTGGAGCCGCAGCCTATCCGTCCACGCTGCTCATGACCGTTGTGCCGGCCCGCGTGGCCGGCGTGGGCCAGATCGTGGTAGCGGCGCCGCCCACGCCATTCGGCTCCGCCAACCCGCACGTGCTGGCCACGTGTCATGAGCTGGGCGTCGACACCGTGCTGCGGGCCGGCGGAGCCCAGGCGGTTGCCGCCATGGCCTATGGCGTGGAGGGGCTGCCCCGCGTCGACAAGATCGTCGGTCCGGGCAACCTGTTCGTGGCCCTGGCCAAGGAGCACGTCTACGGGGATGTGTCGATCGATGCGATCGCGGGCCCCAGCGAGATCGTGATCGTGGCCGATGCGGCGGGCCGGGCCGACTTCATCGCCGCCGACATGCTCGCGCAGGCGGAGCACTCGCCGGGGTCGGCGATCCTGCTCACCGCCAGCCGCGACCTGGCCGACGCCGTGGCAGCGGCGCTGGATCAGCGGCTGGCCGTGCTCGAGCGGGCCGACCTGACACGGGACAGCCTGCAGCGATTCTGCGGGATCGTGGTCACGCGGAGCGACGCGGAGTCCGCCGCGGTCGCCGACGAGCTCGCCCCCGAGCACCTCTCCATCGACACCCGCGACCCGGAGGCCACGCTGGCCGGGATCCGGCATGCGGGGGCGGCATTCCTCGGGCCCTGGAGCCCGGTGGCTGCCGGAGACTACGCCGCGGGCCCGTCGCACGTGTTGCCCACGGGGGGCACGGCCCGCTTCGCCGCCGGGCTTTCGGCCAACGAATTCCTCCGTGGCGGCAGCGTGATCAGCCTGGCGCGGGCCGACCTCGCCGCCCTGGAGGCCGACATCCGCACGCTGGCCGACACCGAGGGGCTCACCGCCCACAGGCGCAGCGTGGAAGCGAGGCTCATATGAATATGGAATGGAATGCACATCGGGCCATAGGCTCGGTGCCGGTCCGGCGATCCATGGTCGCCGTGGCGGCAGGATGGTGGCTGGCATCCGCCGCGATGGTTTTCGGCGGCGAGGTGCCGTTCGAGATCGTGGGCCGGAACGATTACAGCAACTTCGTCGTCAACTGGGATGATTCGCAGGCCGTGTTCATGGCCCTGATCCGCACCCCGGAGGATTATGTCGCGGTCTTCCATCCCGCCCCGGTCGTCGGCAACAGGAAGCCGTTCGGCCCGGCCCCCGAACTGTTCGACGAGCAGATGATCCTCCTGGTGTCGCGGGTGGTGACCGCGCCGGCGGACGGCGAAAAGGTCCTCACGGTCGAGGGATTGGCGGCCGACGAGGGCACGCTCACGCTCCGCTATCGCTTCACCCCGCCCGCGGAACGGGCCACGTTCTCCGTCAAGGAGGTGCTGCAGCTGCGGATTCCGCGCCGCGAGCTCAGCGTGGTGCGAATCCTGGAGAACGAAAAGCCGGTGGGCGAGTTGCGGCTCGCGGAGGGCGTGTGGTCGATCCCGCCCGTGCCGGGCCGATAGGGGCGGCGCGGCGGCCGTGCGTACGTCGGCCTGGGACGGTCGTGACGATGGTGACGACTGCACCGTGATGGTTGGCGGCGTGTTGTAAACTTGCCAGGTCATGACGCCTCTGCCACTCACTGCCGCCGCCCTCGTCCGCCCCGACATCGCGGCGCTCGACGGCTATGTTCCCGGCGAGCAGCCGCAGGGCGGGAAGTGGATCAAGCTCAACACCAACGAAAACCCCTACCCACCGTCACCGGCCGTGGCCCGGGCGATCACGGCCACCGCCGCCGGCCGCACGCTCGCCAAGTATCCCGATCCGCTGGCCGGCGCGTTTCGCCGGCGGGCCGCCGAGGTGCTGGGCGTCGATCCGGACTGGATCCTCTGCGGCAACGGCAGCGACGACCTGCTGACGATCCTCGTGCGGACCTTCGTGGGGGCGGGGCAGTGCCTCCGCATGCCCTATCCGAGCTACATCCTCTACCGCACCCTGGCGGGCATCCAGGGCGCCGGCTGCGACGAGGTGCGCTACGCGGCCGACTGGACGCTCGGCGACGGCTTCGCCGCTCCGCGTGACGACCTGCGGCTGGCGATCATCGCCAACCCCAACAGCCCCTCGGGCACGCTCGTGCCGCCGGAGCGGGTCCGGGCCCTGGCGGCCCGGCTGCCTTGTGCGCTCGTCGTCGACGAGGCCTACGGCGACTTCTCCGATGCCAACTGCCTCGATCTCGTTCGCGAGAACGACCGCGTGATCGTCACCCGGTCGTTCAGCAAGTCCTATGCGCTGGCCGGCCTGCGCTTCGGCTTCGCGGTCGCACAGCCGCAGGTCATCGAGCAACTGCAGAAGGTGAAGGACTCCTACAACTGCGACGCCCTGGCGATCGCCGCGGCGACGGCGGCCATCGACGACCAGGCCTGGCTGCGGGCCAACCGGGCCACGATCGTGGCCACGAGGCGGCGGCTCACCGACGCCATGCGCGGCATGGGCTACGACGCCGTGGAGAGCCAGGCCAATTTCGTCTGGTGCACGCACCCCGCACGGCCCCACAAGCCGATCTACGAGGCCCTCAAGTCGCAGGGCATCCTGATTCGCTACATGAACTATGCCGGGTGGGGCGACGGCCTGCGGATTACCGTGGGCAGCGACGAGGAGATCGACGCCTTCCTGGCCTGCCTGAAGACCATCTGACCCCGAAGCCAGTTTTTCGAGACACCGCCATGCCCCGCGCCGCCACGATCACCCGCAAGACCTCCGAAACCGACATCCGCCTCTCGCTTGACCTCGATGGCAGCGGCCGGGCCGACGTCCGCACCGGCATCGGTTTCTTCGACCACATGCTGACGCTGCTCGCCGGCCACTCGCTCGTCGATCTGACGGTGACCTGCACGGGCGACTTGCACGTGGACGGCCACCACAGCGTGGAGGACGTGGGACGGGCGCTGGGGACGGCGCTCGCGGAATGCCTGGGCGATCGCCGCGGCATTCGCCGCTACGGCCACGCCATCATTCCCATGGACGAGGCGCTGGCGACGGTGGCCGTCGACCTGGGTGGCCGCGCCGCCTGTGTATTTGCCGTCGACTTCCCGGTGCCCACGATCGGCGCGTTCGACGCGCAGCTCGTGGAGGTGTTCTGGGAAAGCGTGGCCGCGACGGCGGGCATGAACTTCCATGCCGTGCTGCATCACGGCCGCAACGGCCACCACATCGCTGAGGCGGTGTTCAAGGCCGCAGCCCGTGCCCTGCGGGTCGCCGTGGAGTCCGACCCCCGCCAGCCCGGCATCCCGAGTACGAAGGGCACGCTCACGAGCACGTGAGCGTGCCCGGCCGTCCGAGGGGAACCTCGGCTTTCCCCGCGACGGGCTCAGCGGACGAGGGGCTGGAGGACCTCGCCCTCGCTATTCACGGCTCGCCCGCGCTACTCATTGACGTACGTCTCGAGGAACCTGGCCAGGCTGTGGAAGTCGCTGCCGCGCTCCACGTATCGCACCACCGTGACGAGCGTCTGGGGATCGATCAGCTCGTCGAAGGGCACGTAGTTCAAATCGAGCTGCCCCGACACGCTCACCATCACGCCGTTGAGGCCGCGCTCAGCCAAGGCCCGATAGGCCCCCACGCCGAGCTGGCTGCCGAGCATCACGTCGAAGGCGTGCGGTTTGGCGCAGCGCGACTCGTAGCCCAGCTGCAGGCCGACGACCTTGCGGCTGCGGCCCGTCTGCTTCTTGTATTCGTCGGCCACGAGCTTGGCGAACATGCGGCCCAGTTGGACGTGCGAGATCGAGATGTGGCCGTGCTCGTCCCGGGGGATGCCCTCCAGGCTGCGGGCGGGCAGGTATTCGGCGAGGCCCTCGGCCAGCACGATCACGCCGTACTGCTTGCCCTCCTCCTCCTCGCGGACCCGCATCGTCTTCACGATCCGGCCCACCACCCCCTCGATGTTCATCACGGCCTTGACCCGCGTCTGGCCGGAGGCGTCGCTCACCGTCTCCTCGCCGCGGTAGCGGCCGTGGATGTCCTCGACACTGATCACGAGACTGGCCTCGCCGGAGATCGCCGCGCCGTAGGAGAGCCAGCCGGCACTGCGGCCCATCGTCTCACAGAGGTAGTAGCAGCGGCCCGCCTCGGCGTCGTAGAGCAGGTTGCGGATCTCGCCGCCCAGCGTGTCGACGGCGGTGAAGTAGCCGAACGTGAAATCGATCCCCATGTAGTCATTGTCGATCGTCTTCGGCAGGTGGACAACCGGGATGCGCGGACTGCCGGCGGGCAGCCGGTCCTGGTAGAGCTTGAACTTGTTGGCCGTCTTCAGCGTGTCGTCGCCGCCGATCGAGATCAGGGCCTCGACGCCCAGCGACCGCAGCCCCTCGTAGACGTTCTTCAGGGGCCTGACCCGCTCGGCATCCTCGAGATGTGCCGGCGCCGAGACGTGCTTGCCGGGATTCGTCCGCGCGGTGCCGATCATGATGCCCTGGCCGCTGCGGGTGCGCTTGAGGAACTCGGGCGAGATGCGCACGTAGTCGCGGCCCTCCTCGAGCGGCTTCTGCGCCGAATAATCGGCGAGCGCGGAATAGCCGTGCTTCATGCCCAGCACCTCGGTGCCGTTGCGCATGAACGACGTGGCCGCGGTGGAGATCACGGCGTTCGCTCCGGGCGCCGGGCCGCCGGCGAAGAGGATGGCCACGCGGCGAAAGGTGTGGGCGCCTTTCGGCGGACGGGACAGGGGCTCGTCCATGGGAGTCTCCGGGGTGTGCGTCGCGTCAACCGGCCAGCATGCGTTCCACGAACGTCGTGTCGACCTGGGCTTCGTGGAACGCCGTGTTGGCCAGCACCTCGAGGTGCAGCGGCACCGTGGTCTTGATGCCCTCGACGCGGAGTTCCTTGAGGGCCCGGATCATGGTCTGGATCGCCTCGCGCCGGGTGGGTTGATGAACGATCAGTTTGCCGACGAGTGAGTCGTAGTGGGGCGGCACCACGTAGCCGGTCGTGGCGTGGGAGTCCCAGCGGACACCGAACCCGCCGGGGGCGATGATGCGGTCGATGCGGCCGGGGCAGGGGCGGAAGTTGGCCGCCGGATCCTCGGCGTTGATCCGGCATTCGATGGCATGGCCGCGGGGCCGGATGTCCTCCTGGCGGAGGTCCAGTTTCTCGCCGGCCGCCACGCGGATCTGTGCCTTGAGGAGATCGATGCCCGTCACCATCTCGCTGACCGGGTGCTCCACCTGGATCCGCGCGTTGACCTCGATGAAATAGAAGTTGTCCTGCTGGTCGACGATGAATTCGACGGTGCCGGCCGAGTAATACCCGGCGGCCTTGGCGAGGCGGACGGCGGCCTCGCACATCGCGCGACGGGTCTCCGCCGGCAGCCGGGGCGAGGGGCTCTCCTCGATCAATTTCTGGTGCCTGCGCTGCGTGGAGCAGTCGCGTTCCCAGAGGTGGAACACGTTGCCGTGTTGGTCGCCCAGGATCTGGATTTCCACGTGCCGCGGGCGTTCCACGTAGCGCTCGATGTAGATGCCGGGATTGCCGAAGGCCGCCTGCGCCTCGGCCGACGCCTGCTGCCAGGCGCTGGCGAGGGCCAGGTCGTTGGCGGCCACCCGCATGCCCTTGCCACCGCCGCCGGCCGTGGCCTTGAGGAGCACGGGGAAGCCGATCTCGCGGGCGATCCGCACGGCATCCTGCTCCCCGGCCACCAGCCCGTCACTACCGGGCACCGTGGGCACGCCCGCCTCGCGGGCCAGAGCCCGGGCGGAATTCTTGTCGCCGACACGTTCCATCGCCTCGGGCGTGGGTCCGATGAAGCCGATGTCGCAGGAGCGGCAGACCTCGGCGAAGTGCGAGTTCTCGGAGAGAAAACCGTAGCCGGGATGGATGGCCTGCACGTTGCCGATCTCGGCCGCGCTGATGACGCGATCGATGCGCAGGTAGCTGTCGGCGGCCCGGGCCGGCCCGACACAGATCGCCTCGTCGGCCAGGTCGAGGTAGGGGGCGCCGCGATCGGCTTCGCTGAAGATCGCCACCGTCTCGACGCCCAGTTCACGGCAGGCCCGGATGACACGCAGCGCGATTTCGCCGCGGTTGGCTATCAGTATCCTTTTGAACATGAATCCATCCGGGGCATCCGCCCGCTCACGCCTCGGTGGCGCGTCAGGCCTCGGGGTCGACCTTGATGAGGGGCTGGCCGAATTCCACCGGTGCCCCGTTCTCCACGAGGATCGCCACCACCTGGCCCGACACCCCCGCGGGAATCTCGTTGAACACCTTCATGGCCTCGATGATGCAGACCGTCTTTTCCGGTCCGATGCGGTCGCCCACCTTGGCGAACGGAGCCGCGTCGGGGCCCGACGCCCGGTAGAACGTGCCCACCATCGGGCTCTTGATGACGAGCATCCGCGCATCCGCGGCCGAGGCCTGCGGCGCGGCGGGCTCGGCGGCCGCCGCAGCTGCCGGCCGTGGCGGGGCGATCGCCGGGGCCGAGTAGGCGACGACCTCGCCACCCCGCCGGATGCGGACACGGTTGTCGGCCTGCTTGAGGTCGAGTTCCGAGAGGTCGTGCTCCTTCATGAGCTCGATCAGGCGGCGGACCTTCTTCACGTCGAAGATGTCGCTCGGATTTTGTGCGGCACACATGGCGATCGATCGTCTCCAGGGCGGGGCCCAAGGCGGCCGAAAAAACGGCCGAATCGGGGCCGAGGGTAGCCCTTGCCTGCGGTTTCAGTCAAGGTAACGATCGTGACGAGGGCCGTGCCGGGGCTGCCGCGGGTTCGCTTGCGATTTCGACACGCTCGGGCGTCGTGGCACTCGCGGTCGCGTTGTCCGCACGCCGAGGCCCGCCGGAGCACGTTCGCCATGGCATCGACGACGCCAGCCGCCGACCTGCCGCGACTCCTGCCGCGGGACGCCGCCGCCAGCAAGCGCGACTTCGGCAGGGTCGTCGTGGCGGGGGGGGCCGTGGGCATGGCCGGCGCACCGGCCCTGGCCGCGATGGCGGCCCTGCGCAGCGGCGCCGGTCTCGTGGAACTCCTCGTGCCCGAGCCGATCGCGGCTGTCGCCGCCGGCTACGATCCCTGCCTGATGACGCACGGGCTGCCGGCTGCCGACGGCACCTTCACCGCCGCCGCGGGCCCGGCGCTCCTGGAGCGGATGGCGGCGGCCGACGCCGTGGCGATCGGGCCGGGCATGGGTCGTTCCGCCCCGGTGCGCGATCTCGTGCTCCGGCTCTGGCGCGACGTGACGGCTCCCGCCGTCTTCGATGCGGATGCGCTCTGGGCCCTGGCCGCGGCGCCGGCAGGCGCGCTCGAGCAGCATGCCGGGCCGCGGGTGCTCACGCCTCACGCGGGCGAGATGCTGCGACTCGTGGGCCGCGATCCGGCCGCTGCGGAAGCGGGCGACCGGCCGCTCCTCGAGGCCGCCGCCGCCGGGGTCGCCGCGGCGGCCTCGGCGATCGTCGTGCTCAAGGGGGCGGGCAGCTTCATCGTCGGCGCTGGCCGGCAGGCACGCAACGAGACGGGCAATCCCGGCATGGCCACGGCCGGCACGGGCGACGTGCTCACGGGCGTCGTCGCGGCGCTGCTCGCCCAGGGGCTCGACGCCTTCGCCGCGGCCCGGCTGGCGGTCTGGGCCCACGGCCGGGCGGGCGACGCCGCCGCCGCCGACCTCGGCCGGACGTCGATGACGGCCCGCGATCTGCTCGATCGCCTGCACGTGGCGTTTCAGGAACTGGAGAACCGGCCGCGCTGACGGGCGGCGTCGGGACCGTGCGGCGTTCCCCGTCGTCCAGGCGTCAGCGCCGGGAGCGCGGCGCCGGCAGCGCGAGCCGCGTCACGTCCACGACGCCGTCGTCCCGGGCGATCCAGAGCCGCATGCCGTCCGCGGGCTCCACGCGGTGGCCGCCGGTGAACGAGCCGAAGGCGGGCAGCACGAGGAGGTTGCCCTCGGCCACGAAGCAGCGGTCCGCCAGACGGTCGCCGCTGGGCGAGCGGATGGCGAGCGTGGGGTGCAGATGCCCCGCGACCGTGAAGGCCTCGCGATCCGGTTCCACGAGCGGCGTGGCCGGTTCGTGCACGAAGTGGAAGGGCGGTTCGTCGAGCGTGCGCAGGCAGGAGTCGATGCCCAGGGTGGCGGGAATTCGGCCCAACGAGCGGTCGTGATTGCCCACGATGAGGATCACCTCGGTGGCGGCGATCCGGGCCCGCGCGGCGGAGAATTCGTCGAGTACGGCGGTCGTGCAGCCGCGCGCCGCGTGGAACAGGTCGCCGAGCACGATCAGCCTTCGGGCCGACGTCTCCGCGACGAGTCGTTCCAGCCGTTGCAGGTCGCGCTGCGCCGAGCCCTCGGGCACGGGGATGCCGGCGCGGCGGAACGTGGCCGCCTTGCCCAGGTGCAGGTCGGCCACGAGCAGTGTCCGCGTCGCCGGCAGGAAGGCGGCCCGGCCCGGCAGCAGCACGACATCGACGTCCGGCGGCGGGGCGGACGCGGCGGCGGCGATGGTCACGTCGGGAGTCATGCCCGACATCCTGCCAGATCGCTCCGCTGCCGGGGAGGGCCCTCGGCTCATCGCGCGCCGGCGGCCTCCTCGAGCTCGCGGGCCATGTCGGCGATCCGCTCCAGCCAGCCCTGCGTCGTGAGCCGCGACTGGATGTGCTCCGCCCAGAGTGGAAACGCCAGCGGCGAGAGCCGGGGCGTGTCGACGACGTGGATCGCCTTGTCGGCCACGTGCTCCAGTGCGTCCTGCAGGCGGCGAAACTCGAAGTGCCGCTCCAGCACCTCGCGGCGCGCCTGTGCGAGGAGCATGTTGTCCGAGTCGTGTTCGGAGAGGACATCGAAGATCAGGCCGGCCGAGGCCTGGGTCTGTCGGTCGCTGCGGCGTGCGGTCGAGACCAGCCCGGCCACGCGGGCGATCTCGCGGAAGTGCCGCCGCGCCATCTCGGTGCCGTTGAGGCACTCGATCAGGTCGTCGAGGAGCCGATCCGGCGCGAGCAGCCGCCGCCAGGCCCGGTCGTCGGCGGCGAAGGTGTCGCGGCCCGAGAGCGCGAAGCCCCAGTCGCTGGCGGCCAGCGTGAGCGTGCTGGGCCGTCCCCGCGCGATCCGCCAGGCCACGAGTGCCGCCAGCCCGTCGTGGACGAGCCGCCCCGCGAAGGGAAACACGAAGGCATGGTGGCCGTCGCGTCCCTGCCAGCGCTCCACGAGCAGCGTGTCGCGATCGGGAACACGGCTCCAGCGGGACTGCACCCGGAGCAGCGGCAGCACGGCCTCGACCTCGGGCGGCGCGGGCCCGGCCGCTTCCGGCCCCGAGGCGTCGCGGACCAGGTCGAGCACGGCCGTGGACAAGAGCGTGGAGAGCGGCATGCGGCCCCCGTTCCAGCGCGGCACCTGCAGCGTGGCGCTGCCTCGGGCCCGCTTCACCCAGGCCGTGAGGCCGTCGAGGCGGAAGAGCACGAGCGGCCGGCCCGCGAACAGGAAGCGGTCCCCTTCGTTGAGCCGGGAGACGAACGACTCCTCGACCGTGCCGAGGCGGCCGCCGCGGAGCCACTTCACCTCCACGGTGGCGTCGCCGGCGATCGTGCCGATCGACATCCGGTGGCGTCTGGCCAGCGGCTTGCTGGCCACGTACCAACGGCCGAAGCGTTCCTTGATCCGCGCGTAGTCGGGATAGGCGGCCAGGGCCGGCCCACCGCGGGCGGCGAAGTCGAGCGCCCAGCGCCACGAGGCCTCGTCGAGGGACGCGAAGGCCCGCGTGCCACGAACCTCGGCCAGCAGGTCCGCCTCGCGGAAGCCGCCGCTGCAAGCCACCGTGACGATGTGCTGGGCGAGGCAGTCGAGCGCGCCGGTGAGCGGACGGCGGGCTTCGACGACGCCGTCGGCCACCGCCATCCGCGCCGCCGCGCACTCGATCAGTTCCAACGCGTGCGTGGGCACGCACACGAGCCGCCCCACCGCGCCCGGCGCGTGGCCGCTGCGGCCGGCGCGCTGCAGGAGCCGGGCGATGCCCTTGGGGCTGCCCACCTGCAACACCTGTTCGACGGGGCCGAAGTCGACGCCCAGGTCGAGGCTCGACGTGGCCACGACGCACTTCATGCGGCCGCGCCGCAGGCCTTCCTCGGCGCTCTCGCGGAGGTCGCGGTCGACCGACCCGTGGTGCAGGGCGACGGCCCGGCGCCACTCCGGCCGGGCCCTGCGGATCGCCTCGTACCAGCGTTCCGCCTGCGACCGGGTGTTCGTGAACACGAGCGTGGTCGAGGCGCGGTCGATGGCCTCGAGCACCTGGGGCAGAAGCCGCATGCCCATGTGACCGGCCCAGGGAAAGCGTTCCATGGGCCGCGGGATCAGCGTCTCGATCTCCAGGCGGCGCGGCACGTGCGCCGACACGAGCCGCGCCGAGGCCGCTCGGGCCGGTCCCACCAGGGCGGCGAGTGCGTCTTCCAGATTGGCGAGCGTGGCGGACAGGCCCCATGAACAGACCTCCGGCCGCAGGGCCCGGAGGCGGGCCAACGCCAGTTCCACCTGCACGCCGCGCTTCGTGGAAAGCAGTTCGTGCCATTCGTCGACGACGACGGTGTCGAGCGCGGCGAAGGTCTCGTGCGCATCCTCCAGCGAGAGCAGGATGGAGAGGCTTTCGGGAGTGGTCACGAGGGCCGTGGGCCAGCGCTCGCGGAGCCGGCGGCGGTCGGCGGCGCTGGTGTCGCCGGTGCGGATGCCGACGGTCCAGCCCGCGGTCAGCGGCCGCAGCCCGCGCAGGGGCTCGGCCAGCGCCCGCGCGGTGTCGGCGGCCAGGGCGCGCAGCGGCGTCACCCACACGACCCGCGGCCCGCCGGCCGGTGCGGCATCGGGCGACCGCGTTGCGGCGGCGCCCCGCGATCGCGCGATCGCCCCCAGCCAGGCGGCGAGCGTCTTGCCCGTGCCCGTGGGCGCGTGGAGCACGCCGCTGCCGCCCGACATCAGCGTTCGCCAGACCTCGTCCTGAAATGGAAACGCGGTCCAGCCCCGGGACGCGAACCAGCCATGGAACGCCGCCACGACGGCGTCGCCGTCGGGGACTGCCGCGGCACGACGCCCCGGACCGCGTCGCGATCTCGCTGAAACACCCATGGCGAAGGCTCCGCACTCGTTCCGGAGGGGAACGTCGACAGTGTAGGATGTTGCGACCGGAGGCGAGACGAAAGGGAGCGAATGCTGGTTGGACTGGGCAGGAAACTGGTGGCCGAGGCGATCGGCACGTTCAGTCTCGTGTTCGCCGGGACGTCGGCGATCGTGGTCCACTCGGCATCGAGCACCCCCGGAGAGGCCCAGGTCGGCGTGGCACTCACGTTCGGGCTCGTCGTGTTCGCCATGATCGCCGCGCTGGGCGACGTGTCGGGGGCCCATCTGAATCCGGCGGTCACGTGCGGCTTCTGGATCGCCGGCCGGCTGCCTGGCCGGCTCGTGGCGGCGTATGCGGCGGCCCAGATCGGCGGAGCCCTCGCGGCCAGTGTCGTCGTGCGGTTCCTGTTTCCGGACGACGCGGCCCTCGGCGGCACGTCGCCCTCGGGCTCGGTGCTGCAATCCTGGATCATGGAGATGCTCCTGTCCGTGATCCTCGTGTTCGTGATCCTCAGCGTGTCGTCGGGCGATCGTGAAAAGGGCTTCGGTGCGGCGCTCGCCATCGGTGGTGTCGTGGCCCTGGAAGCCCTGTTCGCCGGGCCGGTCAGCGGGGCGTCGATGAATCCGGCGCGGTCACTGGCACCGGCGGTCGTCACGGGCCACTTCGATCACCTCTGGATCTACCTCACGGCGCCGGTCGTGGGAGCGGCGGTCGCCGTCCTCGCCTGCCGCTGTGCGCAGCCTGCAGGCTGTTGCCCCTGTGCCCCGGAGTGCCGACCGTGAATCGGCCCGTGCGGGTGCTGTTCGTGTGCGTGGAGAACGCCAACCGCAGCCAGATGGCGGAGGCCTTCGCGCGGATGCTCGGAGGCGACCGGGTCGAGGCCTGGAGTGCGGGCTCGCGGCCGTCCGGCGTGGTGAACCCCAAGGCGGTCGCCGCGATGCGGGAACTGGGCTACGACCTGGCCGCCCACGGCTCGAAATCACTCGCCGACCTGCCCCACGAGGAGTTTGACCTCGTCGCCACGATGGGCTGCGGCGATTCCTGCCCGCAGGTGCGGGCCGTGCGGCGTGCCGACTGGACGATCCCCGACCCGAAGCATCTCCCCGACGACGAGTTTCGCGGCGTCCGTGACCTGATCCGGGAACGGGTTCGTGCGGCCCTCATCGACCTCGGCATCACGGTGGCCTGAGGCGAACGGGCGCGATTCGCGGGTCTGCCGCCAAATCGGGGCTGCCCGTGCCCCGGCGCCGGACATTCGCTGCGCCCCTCCTGGGCTCCGCTCACTCGGTGCAGCCCGCGCTTCGGCATCCCGCCTTCGCTGGCCAGCGACGCCGGCTCTCCGGGCACGGACAGCCCCTCGCCAAAGCCTCGCCTCAGCAGCCGCCGGAATCGATCATGCGCTTCAGGTCGTCGAGCGTGCCTGCCTCCGCAGGCTCCTTGTCGCGCCGCCAGCGCACGATGCGCGGAAACCGCACCGCCAGCTTCGACTTGTGCCGCGTGGAATGCGACACGCCCTCGAAGGCCAGTTGGAACACGAGCGTGGGCCGGCAGATGCGCACCGGCCCGTGCTTCTCCAGTGTCGTGGCACGGACGATGCGGTCGACCTCGACGATCTCGGCGTCGCTGAGCCCCGAATAGGCTTTGGCCACCGTCACCAGTTCGCCCTCGTGCCAGACGCCGAGCGTGTAGTCGCTGTGCAGTCCGGCCCGCCGCCCGTGGCCGGCCTGCGCATAGAGCATGACGGCGTCGATTTCCAGCGGCTCGATCTTCCACTTCCACCATTCGCCCCGCGTCCGGCCGGTGCCGTAGGCGCCCGCCAGCCGCTTGAGCATCAGCCCCTCGACGCCGCGGTGGCGGGCTTCCGCCCGCTGCGCGGCCAGATCGGTCCACGACACGGCGGACACGAGCGGTGAGAGGTGGGGCCGGTCCGCCGCGGTGCGGGCGGCGTCGCCGCCGGCCAGAACGTCCGCGAAGGAATTCGGCAGCAGTTCCTCGAGGAGCCGGCGGCGCTCCGCCAACGGCCGGTCACGCAGGTCGCTGCCGCCCGCCTCGAGCAGGTCGTAGGCCACGAACAGGCAGGGAATCTCGGCCAGGATCTTGCGGGGCACCCGGCGCCGGCCGCTGCGCTTGGAGAGCGCGGCGAAGCCGAGTAGCCGGCCATCCCGCACGGCGAGCAGTTCGCCGTCGAGCACGGTGCCCGGCGGCAGGCCGCGGGCGGCCTGCACCACCTCGGGGAATGCCTCGTTGACCAGTTCCTCGCCCCGGCTCCAGAGCGTCACGTCGTCGCCGCGACGCACGAGCTGGGCCCGCATGCCGTCCCACTTCCACTCCGCCTGCCAGAGGGCGACGTCTCCGAGAGCGGCCGACACGGCGGCCACGTCGCCCGATTCGAGCGCCGCCGCCAGGAAAAAGGGATACGGCCGGCGCGCGTCGGCCGCGGTGGGCTCGCGGGCCAGCAGCTGCGAGAACCCGGCCCCGTCCGTGGCCGCGTCGCCCATCAGGCGGTGGGCCATCACGGCGGGGTCGACGCCCGCCAGCTCGGCGAGGGCGCGGGCCACCAGCGTTCGCGACACGCCCACGCGGCAGCCGCCGGTGAGCAGCTTGTGCCACACGATCCGCTCGCGGGCGCCCAGTCGTCGCCACACGGCCGTTACCACCTCCCGCTTGCGGTCGTCCGATTCGTGCCGCAGGTCGCGGATCGTTCGCTGCACGACGGCGGCGAGCCCCTCGGCGGCGTTGTCGGTCCCATCCTCGGCCGGAACACGATCGGGGAGGAGCAGGGCCAGCGTCTCGGCCAGATCGCCGACGTGCGCATAGCTTTCCTCGACGAGCCAGGGCTGATGGCCCGTGACCTCGGCGGCCCAGTGCCGCAACTGGCCGGTGGACACCGCCCGCAACTGGCGGGCGCCGCAGAGCACGGCCAGGGCGCAGGCCGCGTCGTCGGGCGGAGCTGACGCGAAATACTCGCGGAGTGCCGCCACCTTGTCCGTCGTGCCCGTGCAGGCGTCGAGCCGCCAGTAGAGATCGGTGAATCGCTTCACGGTGCCTGGACCTCCGCGGCCGGTGCCGCCGCGGCGCCGACGTCGTCGCCCCGACCGCCCGGGGCGTCGTCATCCCCGCCGCCGTCTTCTTCAGGATCGGCCGCATCCGGAGCCGCTTCACCCACGAATTGCGTGGGCAGCACGGAGGCGTCGAGCCCGCGCTCGCGCAGCACCCTGGCCAGCACGTCGCTGAACCCGTGGGTGACGAGCACGCGCCGGGCGCGGGTGGCCTCCACCGCGGCGAGGAGTCCGGGGAAGTCGGCATGGTCGGACACGACGAAGCCGCGGTCGAAGCCGCGCCGGCGGCGCACGCCGCGGAGCAGCATCCAGCCCGAGGCCATGGCCACGCTCGACGCGCCGAACAGCTTCAGCCACGAGCCGCCGAGCACGCTGGGCGGCGCGATCACGAGGGCACGGCCGTCACCCACGCGCCGGGCCCGGGGCGGCACGCGATCGATGGGCGGCAGCCGCACGCCGCTGGCCCGGTAGGCCTCCACCATTTTCATGACGGCGCCGTGCGCCACGATCGGGCCGATGGAGGGATCGACCAGCGCCGCCAGCCGCTGCGCCTTGCCCAGCGAATAGGCGAGCAACACGCTGGTGCGGCCGGCGTCGCGGTTGGCCCGCCACCAGCCGTCGATCTCCGCCGCGATCACGGCCGGATCCTGCCAGCGGTAGACGGGCAGGCCGAACGTCGACTCCGTGACGAACACGTCGCAGGCCACGGGCTCGAAGCCGGCGCAGGTGGGGTCGGCCTGCAGCTTGTAATCGCCGCTCACCACCCAGGTCACGCCCGCGTGTTCCAGCCGCACCTGCGCCGATCCGAGGAGGTGGCCCGCCGGATGCAGCGACACACGCACGCCGTTGATCGAGAGCGACTCGCCGGTGCGGAGCGTGTCGATGGGGGATGCCGCGCCGATCCGCGTCCGGAGCACGAGCTTGCCGGGAGCCGCGCACAGGTAGCGGCCGCAGCCGGGCCGTGCATGGTCGGCGTGGGCATGGGTGATCACGGCCCGCGGCACCCGCCGCCAGGGATCGACGTAGAAGTCGCCCGCGGGGCAGTAGAGTCCGGATTCGGTGACCTGGAGCAGGTCGGTCATGCTGCGGCTCCGGGGTCGGGGCCGCACCGCACGTCGCCGCCAGGCCGGTCAGCGATAGGCTTGGCTGCCGACGGCGGGAAAGCGATAGCCGCCGAACCCAAGTGGAGCGTAGCTGGGCCAGTCGCCCGGGACGACCCCCGGGGGCGTGCCGTACATCTTCCACGTCGGCGTGCGGGGATTGGTGGGCGGCACGAAATACTTCGGCCGCCGGCCGTGGCCGGTCACGTAGGGAGAGGCCCCGGGGGCGTAGGGGGCCTGATTCCGGGGAGTGCCCAGCGACGCGGCCGATCGGGGCCCGCTCCAATGCCGCCGCTCCGCGGCCGCGGCGACCGTGCAGGCGACCGCTGTGAGCACGATGGCGATGGTGGCGGCCAGGCGGCGCATGGAAAAACCCCGGGTGAAACGTCGGGCGCAAAACGCCCACATCGGGATATCGACCTGCGAGGACCCTCGGCTTGGGACTATTCCGGTCAGAGACGGCCCTGCGGGCTGCATCGATTGGGGAGCCGGTATGGTCGCGAGATCGTCCACGACCAAGCCGCCTCTCGGCACGCGAACGCCGGGAGGCGTTGCCGCGCATGACGCCAGAGGAGTCGATCGCCCAGGGAGCGGGCCGAGGGCCGGCTCGTCCGCGTCACCCGGCGGCGGCATGGTCCGACCAGCGGATCGCCAGCGGCATGCCGAACACCTTCTCGAACAGGTCGGTACGCCGCTCCGCGCCCCAGATGTCGACCTGCGGCTCCTGATCGGCCATCACGTCCACGAGCACCCGGCCGTCTTCGACCCGCACGAGCACGTCGCGGACCTGTTGCGAGCGGCTGCGATCGAGCCCTCCCGCCAGCCGGAGGATCGCCGCCATGCACTGCACGCGCCGCTGATCCTGGGGGGCCAGGCGCGCCAGGTTCTCGTGCTTCCGCTTGGGATGGGCCCCGCGATGGTAACGGGCCACGTTGGCGACGAGCTCGACGTCGTGCGGCCGGAGTCCGGGCAGCCGGCTGTTGCGGATCAGGTGGTAGCTGTGCTTGTGGTGCTGGTCGTAGTTGATCACGTAGCCCACGTCCTGGAGCCGCGCCGCGCATTCGAGCAGCAGGCGGTCGCCGGGCGGCAGCTGCAGCGGCTCCACCAGTTGCTCGTAGATCCGCCCGGCCAGGGCCGCGACCTTGCGGCCGTGCTCGATCTCCCCGGAACAGGCCGCAGCCAGCCGCTCGATGGCCACCTCGCGCTGGGCCGGCAGGTCGGCGGCCACGGCATCAGCGCTGGCGCCGGCCGCCTCCTCGATCATCTCCCGCAGCAGCCCGTCGCGCACGCCCCGCGTGTGCACCGCCAGCGTGTTGACGTGGAAGCGCTTCATGAGCGCGTCCACGATCGACAACCCGGCCACGATGATGTCGGCGCGGTCGGGCGTCATGCCGGCCATGCCGCGCCGGGCCCGGAGCGGCATCTTGCCCAGCCGGTCGAGGAGGTGGCGGACCTCGGCGTGCGACACCTTGTAGCCGGCCACGGGCACGTCGACCTCGTGCTTGAGGGCCATCACCAGTTCCGCCAGCGTGGTGAACGTGCCGCCGCAGCCGACGAGAAAGTGCGGTGCGAAAAGCGGCTTGGAGGTCCGCTTCTTGAGGCAGGCGGCGATGTCCGCTTCCAGCCGCTGCAGCCCCTTCTCGAATTCCGGGGCCTCGCAGCCCTCGCCGAGGCCGAACTGCTCCGTGAGCCGCACGGCGCCCAGCGGCGTCGAGAAGATCGACTCGATGAGGTTGCCGGTGGCGAACACGATCTCGGTGCTGCCGCCGCCGATGTCGGCCACGATGGCGTTGCGGCCCGCCAGGTCGAAGGCGTGCTGGACGCTGGAGAAGGCCAGCCGGGCCTCGCGTTCCCCGGAGATCACCTCCACGTCGAGCCCGACCTGCTCGCGGACGCGGCGGCAGAACTCGGGGCCGTTGCGGGATTCACGCACGGCACAGGTGGCGATCGTCCGCAGCGAGCTGGCCTGGTAGCCGGTGGCGATCTCCTTGAACGTGCGCAGGGCGGCGATGGTGCGCTCCATCGACTCGTCGTCGAGCCGGCCGCGCGACGACACGCTGCGGCCCAGCCGGGTGGGTTCCCGTTCCTCGTCGAGGATCCGGTAGTTGCCGCCCCGCAGCCCCTCGGCGACGAGCAGCCTGACGCTGTTGGAGCCGATGTCGATGGCCGCCAGCCGGCAGGACATCTCGGCGGAGAGATAGATCTGCCTGTCGTCGATCGCGTGAGCCACGGCGGAATTCCCGGGGACGTGCTCTCCATCATACCGTGCCCGCGGTACACTCCGGACCTCGGCCGGATTCCTCAGGGCCGCCCTCGCCCCCCTCCCCGCGCTGCCGTGCCGCCGCTCTCCGACCCGCTCGTTTTTTCCCGGTCCGCCGCCCCGGCGATCGACCGCTGCGCGGTCGCCGTGGGCAACTTCGACGGCGTGCATGCCGGCCATGCCGCGATCGTGGCGGCGCTGCGGACGGCCGCCGACCGCCTGGGTGTTCCGGCGCTGGCCTTCACGTTCGACCCACACCCCGCCGCGGTGCTGCGGCCGGGCGGGGCGCCCGCGCCGCTGACGACGCCGCAGCGCCGGGCGGAGCTGCTGCTCGGACTGGGATTGGATGCGGTGCTCGTGCAGCCCACCGACGCGGCGCTCGTGGCCCTCGAGGCGCAGGCCTTCTACGCGGAGGTCCTGCGGCGCCGGCTGGGCGCGGTCGCGATCGTGGAGGGGAGCGACTTCCGCTTCGGAGCCCGACGCGCCGGCGACGTGACCCTGCTGGCGGATCTCTGCCGGCGCGACGGGGTGGCGTTCGACGTGGTGCCGCCGCTGCTGGCGGGCGGGCTGCCGGTGTCGAGTTCGCGGCTGCGGGCCCTGATCTCCGCGGGGCAGGTTCGTGAGGCCGCCGAGCTGTCCACGGCGGCCTACCGCCTCCGCGGCCGGGTCGTGGTCGGCAAGCGGCGTGGGGCGACGCTCGGCTTTCCCACGGCAAACCTGGCCGGCATCGCCACGCTGGTGCCGGGAGCGGGCGTCTACGCGGCGCGGACCGCCGTGGCCGGCTCGGTGCATGCGGCGGCGGTGCACGTGGGCCCCAACGTCTCCTTCGACGAGACGGAAATCTAGATCGAAGTGCACGTCGTGGGCTTCGCGGGTGATCTCTACGGCAGCGTGCTGGACGTTGACTTCCTCGACCGCCTGCGTGACACTCGTCGGTTCGCGTCGATCGACGATCTCAAGACGCAGCTGGCCGCGGACGTCGCCGCGGCCGTGCGTGTGGCCGACGCCAGCATCTCCGGGAGGACGTGATGCGACTCGACTGGGCGAGCCTGCTGGCGGTGCTCGGCAAGGCCGAGCGGGTGGTGCTCACGAGCCACGTCCGGCCCGACTGCGACGCCCTGGGCAGCGAACTGGGCATGCTCGGCATTCTCGAGGCGATCGGCAAGCAGGTGCGGATCGTCAACGCCCAGGCCACGCCGGGGAACCTGCGCTGGATCGACCCCGGGCAGCGGATCGAGTCGCTGGGCGGGGGCGTGCGGCCCGCCGACCTCGCCGACCGCGACCTGTTCATCGTCCTCGACACCAGCGCCTGGGCCCAGCTCGGCGCCATGGGAGACGTGCTCAAGGCACACCGCGACCGCGTGCTCGTCATCGACCACCACGTCAGCGAGGACGACCTCGGCGATCGCTGGTTCAAGGACACGTCCGCGGAGGCCACGGCGAGGATCGTGTACGAGATCGGGCTGCGGCTCCGCGTCCGGCTCACGCCCGAGATCGCCACGCCCCTCTACGCGGGGCTGTCGACCGACACCGGGGGCTTCCGCTTTCCGTCCACGAGCGGAGAGACGTTCCGCATCGCGGGCCGGCTCGTCGACGCCGGGGCCAGTCCGCCGGCCATCTACAAGGAGCTCTTCGAGCAGGACTCGCTGGCCCGGCTGCACCTCGTGGGCCGGACCCTGGCCGGCGCGGTCACCAGCCGCGACGGCGCCGTGATCACGTCGACCGTGCGGCAGGCGGACATCCGCGAGGTCCACGCGCAGCCCAGTGACACCGAGGACCTGATCAACCTCACGTTGGCCGTGAAGGGGACGGAACTGGCCACGATCCTCATCGAGCAGCCCGACGGCCGCATCAAGGTCAGCTTCCGCAGTCGCGGTCCCGTGGACTGCAACGTGCTGGCGGCGCGGTTCGGCGGCGGTGGCCACAAGGCGGCCGCGGGCACGATCATCGAGGGGCCGTTCGACGCCGCCCGGCAGCGGATCGACGCAGCCGTTGACGACGCCTGGCTGGCGAGCAGGGCCCCGGCCTGAGCGCTTCCGAGCGCAGCGAAAAAAGGAGGATTCCGTGGTCCATCGCGAACGGTCCGAGCGGCGGGGATTCCTCACCGAGGCGCTCGCCGTCGTCTGCGGCGGGCTGGCGACGCTGACGCCGCTGGGGGCCGGAGTCTGGGCCTTCCTCGACCCGCTGCGGCGGCGCGGAGGCGGCGCGCGGCTCATCCCGGTGACGGAACTCGAGGCCATCCCCGACGACGGCCTGCCCCGGCGGTTCGCGGTGATCGCCGATCGCAAGGATGCCTGGACGGGCTATGCGGCGGAGCCGATCGGCGCGGTCTGGCTGCGGCGCGAACAGGGCTCGGAGGCCGTGCAGGCCTTGTCGGCCACCTGCCCGCACGCCGGCTGCTCGGTCGACATGGCACCGGGCGGCCACTGCTTCCGCTGCCCCTGCCACAACAGCGAGTTCACCTTCGACGGTGGGATCGTGTCTCCCAGTCCCAGCCCACGGGCGATGGACAAGCTCGAGTGCGAGGTGGGCGCGGACGGCACGGTGGCGGTGGCATGGCGGAAATTCCGGGCCGGCATCGCGGCCCAGGTGGCCCAGTCATGAGCGACACGACCCGGCGAACCACCCCGGGCGCGGGAAAGGGGCCGCTCGGCCGGCTGGCCGACTTCCTCGACGACCGCACCGGGTTCCGGGCCCTCGTCCACGAGGCGCTGTTCGAGCGGGTGCCGGGCGGGGCCCGCTGGCGGTACGTGTGGGGCAGCACGCTCGTGTTCGCGTTCATGACGCAGGTCGTCACGGGCCTGTTCCTGTGGGCGAACTACGCCCCCAGCGCCCAGACGGCATGGGAGAGCGTGTTCTACATCCAGCACGAGATGACGGGCGGCTGGCTGCTCCGGGGCATCCATCACGTCATGGCCCAGGCGATGGTGGTGCTGCTCGCGCTGCACCTCCTCCAGGTGGTGATCGACGGTGCCTACAAGGCGCCCCGCGAGGTGAACTTCTGGTTGGGCCTCGTGCTCATGATGCTCGTCCTCGGCATGGCGCTGACGGGCTACCTGCTGCCCTGGGATCAGAAGGGGTATTGGGCCACCATCGTGGCCACGAACCTGGCCGGGATCGTGCCCTTCGTGGGGCCGTCGCTGCAGCAGCTCGTCGTCGGCGGTCCCGACTACGGCCACCACACGCTGACGCGGTTCTTCGCCCTGCACGCCGGATTCCTGCCGGCCACGCTCGTGCTCTTTCTCGTCGTGCACCTGGCGCTGTTCCGCAAGCACGGCCTGCACGCCAAGCAGCCCATCACCCGCCCCGACGCGATGTTCTGGCCCGACCAGGTGCTCAAGGACGCCGTGGCGATGCTGGCGGTGATGGCGGTCGTGTTGGGAGTGATCCTCGTGCCGGCCGTGCGTACGATGCTCGCCGGCGGCGCGGTCGACTGGGGCCATGTGGGCGCGGAGCTGGGCGCCCCGGCCGATCCTTCCGAGTCCTACGCGGCCGCCCGGCCGGAATGGTATTTCCTGTTCTTGTTCCAGTTCCTCAAGGTCTTCGAGGGCTGGGGGGCGACGGGCGAATTCCTGGGCGCGATCGTCGTGCCGGGCCTGATCATGGCGGTGATGTTCCTGATGCCGATCATCGGCGGCTGGCGGCTCGGTCATCGGTTCAACGTCGCCTTCACGCTGGGCATCGTGGCCGGAGCCGGCCTGCTCACGGCGCTGGCGCTCGACGAGGACTACTGCTCGCTGTGGATCGATCGGGCGTCGCTGGCCGACGCGGAAAAGCTCGCCGACGAGACGGCGGGAGACGATGCCAAGATCGCCGCGGCCCTGGGCCACGATGCGACGCGGATCGCGGCCATGCGGAAGAAGCTCGCCACCCTGGAGGCCTATCGGAATTCACGGGCCTTTCTCGCCGCGTCGCGGCAGGCCCGGATCGACGCCGATCGGGCGGTGGAATTGGCCGGTCGCCCGGAACGGATTCCGCCGACGGGCGCGCTCGACCTCGTGCGGCAGGACCCGCTGACCCGCGGCCCGCGGCTCTTCGGCCTGCTCGAGGGCAGGGATTGCGCGAGCTGCCATGCGCATGTCGATCCGCAGGCCGCAGACGCGGCCACGCGGTTCGCCGCCGCCTCGGCCCCGAACCTGTACGGCTTCGGCAGCGCCGCCTGGGTGCGTGGCCTCCTCGATCCGGACCGTGTGGCCGGTCCCGAATACTACGGCAACACGGCCCACAAGGACGGCGACATGGTGGGCTACGTCCGCGACGAGATGGGCGATGCCGAGAAGTGGAAGCCCGCCGAGATCGAGGCCGTGACCGCGGCGCTCGCCGCCGAGGCGGGGCTGCCGGACGCGGATGCCACGCCCGCCCAGGTCGAGCAGGGCAGGGCCCTGATCGCCTCCGCCGAGCGTTGCGGATCGTGCCATAACTTCCGCGACAACGGCACCGGGCTGGGCACCGCGCCCGACCTGACGGGCTGGGGGAGCCGCGAATGGATCGCGGGGCTCGTGGCCAATCCGGCGCAGGAACGCTTCTACGGCGACGACAATGACCGCATGCCCGCCTTCGAGAAACTGCTGTCGCCGCAGCAGATCGGGCTCATCGCCGACTGGCTGCGCGGCGCTTGGTATCGTGCCGAGACGGGGCATCGTCATGCGGCCCGTTGACGTGTGCCGCCGCGCCGTCGCCCGGGGCCTGATCGCCGCCGCGCTGGCCGTCGCCGTGCCGGCTGTCGGCGCGGACGAGCCGCCCGGGTTCACCAATTCGATCGGCATGCGGATGGTGGCGATCCCCGCCGGCGAGTTCCGCATGGGCAGTGCGGAGGACGCCGAAGCGATCGCCAGCGCCTTCGCCGACTATGGCCGGCCGGCCGCCTACTTCGCCGACGAGTTTCCCCGGCACGACGTCCGGATCACGAAGCCCTTCCTGCTCGGCATGCACGAGGTCACCGTCGGCGAATTCGGGAAGTTCGTGGCCGCCACCGGATACCGCACGGAGGCCGAGCGCGACGGCAGCGGCGGGTGGGGCTACGACGCCTCCCTGGGCCGTTGCCTGGGCCGCGACCGGCGCTTCACGTGGAAGGATCCCGGCTTCGAGCAGTCGCCGCGGCATCCGGTGCTGAACGTGACCTGGAACGACGCCCGGGCGTTCTGCGACTGGCTCTCCAGGCAGGAGGGCCGCACCTACCGCCTGCCGACCGAGGCCGAATGGGAATACGCCTGCCGTGCCGGCAGCACCACGCGCTATTCCTGCGGGGACGATCCGGCGACCCTGCTGCGGAACTCGCGCACGCTCGACCCCGCCGGCCGGGACGTGAAGTTGCACGTGCAAGACGTGCCGATCCCGGGCGACGGCCCGCTGCCCTTCACGGTGCCGGTGGGCTCCTATCCCGCCAACGCCTTCGGGCTCCGTGACATGCACGGCAACGTCTGGGAATGGGTGGCCGACTGGTACGGCGAGCGGGAGTACGAGGGGGCGGCCGTGGAGGATCCGACGGGACCCGCCGAGGGCAATCGCCGGGTGCGCCGCGGCGGCGCCTGGAACAGCTATCCGCTCTGGGCCCGGGCCAGCTTTCGCAACTGGAACAGCCCGGCCAGTCGCTGCGTCAATCTCGGCTTCCGCGTCGCCGCCGCCGCCGATCCCGCCCGGCGCCGCTCGGCGGCCGGCAGCCTGTCGATCGTGTTCGTCGGCGACGTGATGCTCGACGGCGGGCCGGGGCACGCCGTGGCCTCAGGCCGCGACCCGTTCGCTCCCTGTGCCGGGCTGCTCCTCGACGGCGATTTCACCGTCGGCAACCTGGAGTGCGTGCTCGGCAGGGGCGGCGAGCAGCGGCTCAAGAACTACACGTTCCGGGCGCCGGAAACCGCGAGCGGCCTGCTCGCGAAATACTTTTCCGCCGTCTCGCTGGCCAACAACCACGCCCTCGACTTCGGGCCGGAGGGCCTCGTGGAGATGCTCGACATCCTGGCACGGAGCGGCATTCCGCAGGTGGGTGGCGGGGGCACGCTGGCCGAGGCCCGCCGGCCGCTGCTCCTGGAGCAGAACGGCGTGCGCGTGGCGCTCGTGGCCTGCAACGGCGTTCAGGCTGAGCGATCGGCGGCCGCCGCGGCGACGCCCGGCGTGGCCCCGCTCCGCGAGGACGACCTGTTGGCCGACATCGCGGCTGCGGCGCGGCAGGCCGACGCGGTCGTCCCCTTCGTGCACTGGGGGCCGGAACTCGTGGCCGCTCCCCGCGACGAGCAGCAGGCCCTGGCCAGGCGCATGGTGGAGGCCGGTGCCGCCGCCGTGATCGGCGCCCATCCCCACGTCACGCAGACGGTGGACGTGCATCGCGGTGCACCGATCGTCTACAGCCTGGGCAACTTCGTCTTCGACTACTTTCCCGTCGATCCGCCGGAGTGGACGGGCTGGGTGGTGAAACTGACGTTCGCGAAGGGCAGGCCCGCGGACGTGGAGACCCGCGCGGTCGTGCTCGACCCGGCCGGCATCCCCCGGCCGCTGCGCGACGAGTAGAGCGCATCCCCGGCCCCGGTCAGACGACGCCCCCGAGCACGGTGGCCCGACCGACGCGGCCCACGCCCAGCATGTAGGCGGCGGTCCGTAACGACACGCTTCGCGAAGTGGAGAGTTGCCAGACCTGTTCGAAGGCCTCCCCGAGGATGCGGTCCAATTCCTGCCGCACGCGGTTGATGCCCCACTGGTAGTGCTGCCGGTTCTGCACCCACTCGAACCAGCTGGCCGTGACGCCCCCCGCGTTGGCGAGGATGTCGGGGAGCACGACCACGCCCCGGCTGTCGAAGATGGCGTCGGCCTCGGGCTCGATCGGGGCGTTCGCCGCCTCGATGATGATCGGGGCACGGACCGACGCGGCGTTGGCCGCCGTGAGCACGCCGCCCAACGCCGCCGGCACCAGCACGTCGCAGTCGGCGGCCAGCAGCTCCGCGTTCGTGATCCGCTCGCCGCCAGCGAAGCCCTCCAGCCTGCCGCCGTGCGTTCGCGCGTGACGGAGCAGTTCCAGCACGTCGAGCCCAGCCGCGCGGTGATAGGCCGCCGACGCGTCGCCGACGGCGACGATGCGGCACTCGGCGTCGTGGAGAAACTTGGCGGTGTGGCTGCCCACGTTCCCGAAGCCCTGGATGGCGACCCGCGTGCCGGGGATGGCGCGGCCCAGCCGGCTGAAGAGCTTCAGCGCCAGGCTGCCGACGCCGCGGCCGGTGGCCTCCTCGCGGCCGGGGATGCCGTGGTATTCCACGGGCTTGCCCGTGACGCAGGCCGGGGCGAAGCCGTGGTACTTGCCGTACTGGTTCATGATCCAGGCCATCATGTCGGCGTTCGTGCCCATGTCAGGCGCCGGAATGTCGACATCGGGGCCGAACAGGTCGTGGATCGCGTCCACGAAGCGCCGCGTGATCCGCTCCAATTCCCGGAGCGAGCACTGGGCGGGATCGACGGCCACGCCGCCCTTGGCGCCGCCGTAGGGCACGTTGACGACCGCCGTCTTCCAGGTCATCAGCGCCGCCAGCGTCCGCACCTCGTCGAGATCGACGTGAGGGTGGTAGCGCAGGCCGCCCTTGAACGGCCCGCGGGCGTCGTTGTGCTGGACGCGGTAGCCGATGAACGTGGCCAGTTCGCCGGAATCGCGCTCGATCGGAATCTGCACCTGCACCTCGCGCTTGGCCGTGAGCAGCAGGCGTCGCATGTTGTCGGAGAGGTCGAGCTGATCGGCCGCCCGGTCGAAATACATCCGGGTGGCTTCGCTGGCACGCATCACGGTGGCTCGTTCCCTGGTGAATCGGACGCGAACGGCGAATCTTAGCGGCGGATGCGGCGGCCCCACAACCGGTCCAGTGCGTCCGATCTCCGCCGGCACGGGGTAGAATCGGTACCATCGTCGGGACGAGGTCAGCATCGCATGCCAGCGCCCAAGTCAGCACCGCCGCCCAGCGTCGATGAATTCTGGAAGTTGCTCGTCGCCAGCGGGCTGGTCGATGCCGGTGCGGCCGCGGAGCTGCGCCGGGAATCGGCCGACATCACCGGCCGCAAGGCGGACGACGAACTCACGGCCCTGGCACGCTGGCTGGCGGGCCGCGGCGTGATCACGCGCTGGCAGGCGAAGCGCCTGGTGACCCGCGACCCGCGCCCCTTCTTCATCGCCGACTATCGGCTGCTGGAACGCATCGATTGCGAGGGGGACGGGCAGCTCTTCGAGGCCCGCAACGAACCTTCGGGGCGGATCGTGAGCCTGATGCTGCTCAGCACCAGCCGGTGCAAGCAGCTCGACGTGTGGAGCGAGATCGTGCGGCGCACCAAGGCCGCCCACCAGGCGGTCGATCCGCTGTTGAGCCGCACCTGGATGCTGGAGCAGCATGAATCCAGCCGCTTCATCATCTGCGAACGGATCCAGGGGGCGAAGCTGGCCGACGAACTGCAGCGGCTCGGTCCGCTGCCCCGGGCCCAGGCGGGCGTGGTGGTGCTGCAGGTGGCCCGCGCGGTGGCCGAACTGCACGCCCTGGGGTCCGTGCACGGCGACCTGTCGCTCGACGTGCTCTGCCGGGAGCCCGTGCCGGCCGGTGGCGCCGAGCGCAACGGCCGGGTGCGGCTCCTGCAGTTCCCCCTCAGCGGCGATCCGCACCGCGTGCCGTTGCGGCTGCCGGCGGGCGATCAGGACCGCGCCGCGCTGGGGCAACGGGCCTGCTTCGTGGCCCCCGAGTTGCTCCTGCCGAACGCCGAATGCAGCCCGTGCACCGACGTCTACGCGATCGGCGCGATCTTGTTCACGCTGCTCACGGGGACGCCGCCGTGCTGGACGGGGGACGCGCTGCGGTCGTTGAGCGTGGCCGCGGCGCGCGGGCCTGAGGCCCTGGGCACGCTCGGCGTGCCGGCCGACATGGCGGCCCTCGTGGGACGGCTCATGGCCCGCGATCCCGCCGCGCGGTGCGCGAGTGCCGCCGCGGCGGCGGCCGCCGTCGAGGCCTGTCTGGGCCTGGCTCCGGCACCCGTGCAGAGACCGGCACCGGTCCCGGCCCAGGTCACGGCGTTGGTGTCGCCGCAGGCGCGTGCCCCTGCGTCCGGTCACCCGGTCGCGACGCGTGGTCCGGTTTCCCCGACCTCCGGCCCACGCGGCCAACCCGTTCCCCCGGAGCGCCGCCCCCGATCCGCAGTCGGGCCCGTGGCCGTGGCCGGAGGATGTGCGTTGGCCGCCGTGTTGGCAGCCCTCGGATTTCTGATCTTCACGGCCGGGCAACGCGAGAAGACCACGCCGGCCGCACCGCTCGCCGGCGACGATGCGGCGGCGCGGCAGCCCAAGCCTCCGTCACGTCCGCCGCAGACCGCGGCGGTCGATCGTCCCAAGCCGCCGGACGCACTGGATCGGGTCGCCGCGGCACCCCGGGCGGCCGAGCCGGCGGCCGAGGTCCGGCAGGTCGTCGTCGTGGACGAGAAACTCCCCTGGGAGTCACCCACCACGGGGGGACCGCCGGAGCTGCGACACCTGCCGGCCGGATCGCAGCTCGTCCTCGTCGCGCGACTGGCCGACATTGCCGCGGACGACGAGGGCCGGTTGTTCCTCAAGGCCCTGGGCCCGGCGGCGGCAGCGCTGCTTCAGTCGGTCGCGACGCTGTGCGGTGCCGAACCGGCCGGCATCGAGATCCTCCAGGCGGGATGGCAGGCCGACGCCGCCGCCGACGTCGTGGGCGGCTACGCGGTGCGGCTGGCGGCGGACGGGCGGGTGCCGGCCGCCCCCGAGGCACGCGCCGCCGCCTGGGGCGCGACCACGCCGCGGAAGGTGGGGGCCGAAACCGTGCACGATGGGGCGGACATGTCGTTCTGGGTGCCGGCCGCGGGCAAGGGCCGCGAACTGGTGTTCGGTCCGCGGTCCGTGGTCGACGGGATCGTCGAACAGGCCTCGGGCCCCGCGGGCGTGCTGCCCGCGCTCGAGCCGCTCCTCCCCATGCTCGACGGCTCGCGGCACGTCACGCTCTTCGGCTCGCCCCACTATCTGCTCAACGCCGGCCGTCCGCTCCTCGTGGGAACGCTGCACAAGCTGGCGGCGCCCCTCGATGCGCTGCTCGGCGACTCGCTGCAGGCGGCGGCGCTGTCCCTGCATTTCGGCGGTGATTTCTACGTCGAGTTGGATGCCGTTCCCACGCGCGACGCGCCGTCGCTCAAGCAGGCGCCGGCTCTGGCCGGGCGGGTCGACGGGCTGGCGGCGGAGGTGGAGCGCTACTGCAGCGGGCTCGATCCCGACCCCTACGGGCGGCTGCTCGTGATGCGGCTGCCGGCGATGGTCCGCGCGCTGGCCGGCCAGCTGCGCCATGGCGCCGAGCGCGGCGGCATCGTGCTCAACGCCCGACTGCCCCGCCACGCGGGACACAATCTGGCGCTGGCGGCGGAACTCGCCCTGGCCCAGGCCGGCGGCACCGCGCCGGCCGCGGCGGCCGGACCGGCGCCGGCGCAGGGGGCGCTCGCGAAGCTGCGCACCACCATGACGCTGACATTCGCCAAGGACACGCTGGAGAAGTCGATCCAGATGATCTCCGAGGAGATCGGCGTGCCCATGGAGATCCTGGGCGGCGACCTGCAACTGGAGGGGATCACCAAGAACCAGTCATTCGGGATCGACGAGCGGGACAAGCCCGCGGAGGCCATTCTGCGGGTCATCCTCGCCAAGGCGAATCCGGATGGCAAACTGGTGTACGTGGTGCGCAGCGAAGAGGGCCGGGAGGCGATCAAGATCACCACCCGGGCCGCCGTCGCCAAGCGCGGCGAGACGCTGCCGCCGGGATTCGAGCCGCGGGAGGCAGCCGGGGCCAAGCCCGGCGGACAATGAGGAAGGAACGGTCGCGATGATCATCGTCATGCAGGCGGACGCACCCCACGCGGACCTCGACCGCGTGGTGGCCAGGGTCGAGGAACTCGGGCTCCGGCCGCACGTCATCGTGGGCACGGAACGCACCGTGGTGGCCGTCGTCGGCGATGAACGCGGGGCCGCGTCAAGCGGCCTGGAGACGCTGCCGGGAGTGGCCTCCGTGCTGCCGATCCTGGCGCCCTACAAGGTGGCGAGCCGCGAGGTGCAGGCCGAGCCCACCGTGATCAGCGCCGGCTCGCTGCAGGTGGGCGGCAGCGCCATCGGGGTCATCGCCGGGCCCTGTTCGGTGGAGAGCCTGGAACAGATCGTGGGCACGGCCCGCGCCGTGAAGGCCGCCGGGGCGACGGCCCTGCGCGGCGGCGCCTTCAAGCCGCGCACCAGCCCCTACAGCTTCCAGGGCATGAAGGAAAAGGGACTGGAACTGCTCGCCGCGGCCCGGGCCGAGACGGGCCTGGCGGTGGTGACCGAGGTCGTGGCGCCCGAGGACGTGACGCTCGTGGCCCGCTACGCCGACGTGCTCCAGGTGGGGGCCCGCAACATGCAGAACTACCGGCTCCTGGAGGCCGTGGGCCGGACGCAGGTGCCGGTGCTGCTCAAGCGCGGGCCGGCGGCCACGGTCGAGGAGTTGCTGCTGGCCGCGGAATACATCCTCGACGCGGGAAATCGCCAGGTGATGCTCTGCGAGCGCGGCATCCGCACGTTCGAGACGCACACCCGCTTCACGCTGCCCCTGGCCACGGTGCCCTGGCTGCACGCCCGCACGCACCTCCCCGTGGTGGTCGATCCCTCGCACGGCACCGGTCATGCGAACCTCGTGGAGAGCATGGCCGCCGCCAGCGTGGCCGCCGGGGCCGACGGCCTGATCGTGGAGGTGCATCCCGATCCCAAGACCGCCTCCAGCGACGGCGGTCAGACGCTCGACTTCGCCGCCTTCGGCCGGATGATGGAGGTCTGCCGCCGCATCGCCGCCGCGGTCGATCGCAGCATCGGCTGACGGCGGCCGGAGGCGCTCTAGCTGTCCGTGGAAAAAGTCATCCTTGACCTTTTTCCACTTGGCCGACCGGTGGAAACGCCGAGGGTTTCCACGGTCGGCTCTCGTCGCATCCTGCTCCGGCAGACTTGTTCCACAGTCTGCTAGCCGAGCACGACCAGGGCGATCGCCATGTAGATCACGATCCCCACCACGTCGACGATCGCCGACACGAAGGGATTGCTCATCAGCGCCGGATCGAGGCCGATCGAGCGGAAGGCCAGCGGCAGCACGGAACCCACCAGCGTGCCCACCATCACGACGCTGAGAATGGTGGCCGGAATCACCAGGGCCTGGATGGCGCTGGGGGCGTAGGCCAGGCCGAGCAGGTAGCCGGGCAGGGAGAGCAGCGCGCCCAGCAGCAGCCCGACGATGAATTCCCGTTTCAGGATCCGACGCCAGTCGGAGAGCCGGCAGTCGCCGCTGGACAGCGCCGTGATCACGAGCGTCGCCGACTGGTTGCCGGAGTTGCCGCCGCTGGCGATCACCAGGGGAATGAAGGCCACCAGCCAGGCGTGCGGCGACCGCCACTTGGCCAGCACCATCGCCGTCACGGCGGCGGTGGCGAAGAGGATCGCCAGCCACACGCCCCGCTTCCAGGTCATCGACACCAGCGCCGCCTCCAGATACCCCTCGCCGAGCGGGGCGATGGCGGCGATGCGCTGGGCGTCGTCCGTCGCCTCCTGGCGGACGGCGTCGAGCACGTCGTCGTGCGTGACGATGCCCACCAGGCGCTGCCGGTCGTCCACGACGGGGATGGCGAGAAAGTCGAAGCGGGCCAGCTTCTGCACGACCTGCTCCCGGGGTTCCTCCACCCGCACGCCGATCACGTCCCGCTGCATCAGTTCGGAGACGAGCGCGGTCGGCTTCGCCAGGATCAGGTCGCGGAGCGACACGAAGCCCACGAGCTTGCGTTCCGGGTCGAGCACGTAGATGTAGTAGATCGACTCGCTGTTGGGGGCCTGGGAGCGGAGCCGCGTGATCGCCTCGCCCGCCGTGATGTCGGCGGGCAGCGACGCGTATTCCGTGGTCATCATCGAGCCCGCCGACCCCTCGGGGCAGGAGAGCAGCATGCGGATGTCGTGCCGCTCCGCCTTGGCCACCAGCGGCAGGATCTCCTCCACGAGCTCGGGATCGAGCTCGCGGAGCAGATCGTCGCGGTTGTCGGGCGCCATCCATTCGAGGAGGGGGCCGAGATGCGGGCGATCGGCGGCCTTCACCAATTCGACCTGCCGCGGCATCTGGTAGTAGGGAAAGATCTCGGCCTGCCGTTCCACCGGCACCGAGTCGAGCAGGCTCCAGATCTCGCGGTCGTCGAGCCCCTCCGAGAACTCCGCCACCGTCGCCGGATGCAGCTCCCGGGCCACCTCGCGCAGCCCCGCCACGTCATTCTCGGCGAGCATGACGCGGAGTTCGGGGATCAGGATCGGATTGGCGGTGGGCATGGTGGGCGAGGCGAGGGCCACGGCGGAGGGGCGGCCTATACTGGCAGAGTTCCCGGGCGTCGGCCGCGAACGAACCCAAGTATGCCCATGAAGCCATCGCGAGTCGACCACGGCCGGGCCGATCGGAACGGCGTCTTTCGCGCCGCGCTCGTGTTCGTCGCGGTCTCGATCGGCGTGACGGTCGCCGCGGCGCCTCCCGTGCCCCGCACTGGCGCGGTGGATTCCCCGAGCGCGGCCCGTGGTCGACGCCACCTCCTGGAGCGGGCCTATCTGCCCGCCGACTTCGATCAGGAGGTGTTCGACGAGCTCTGGACCACGTGGGAGGAGCCGCTGCGGTCGCGGGCCGCGGCGGCCCCGGCCGAGGAACGGCGGCGCATGGCCTTCGCGCGGTACGGGCTCACGCCCCACCCGGAGGACCCGTCGCGATCGCTGCAGTACGTGGTCGACGAACGGGGGGCGTGGACGATGAGCTGCCTGGCCTGCCACCAGGGGCAGGTGCGGGGAGAGGCGATCCCGGGGCTGCCCAACGCCGACTACGCGCTGGAGACGCTCACCGAGGAGGTGCGGCTGGTGAAGGTGCGGCAGCGCAAGGCGTTCGGGCACATGGACCTGGGATCGTTGCTGCTGCCGCTGGGCACGACCGTGGGCACCACCAACGCCGTGATGTTCGGCGTGGCGCTGATGCGGCATCGGGACCCCGAACTGAACATCGTGCAGCGGCCGCCGCGGTTCGATCTGGTGCACCACGACATGGACGCACCGCCGTGGTGGCACTACGGCCGGCGCCGCAGCCTGTACATCGACGGCTTCGCGCCCAAGGGGCACCGCATGCTGATGCAGTTCCTGCTCGTCAAGGAGAACGGCCCCGAGCGCTTCCGGGGCTGGGAGGAGGAGTTTCGC
>Ga0129333_10000350_pt1 | contig 35684 bp, 39 predicted proteins | sample CPB6_08_DNA_FD_94474 | JGI IMG/M metagenome (GOLD analysis project Ga0129333, IMG submission 94474) | Freshwater to marine salinity gradient microbial communities from Chesapeake Bay, USA - CPBay_Sum_0.6_0.8_DNA | ecosystem: Environmental > Aquatic > Marine > Coastal | place: USA: Chesapeake... | reverse complement strand
CCTTTTATTTCTTTTAGTTGTTTAATTAATTCATCTGTTAAAGTTTGTGTAGAAGTTGTGTGTTTTTTTCTCCATTTAACAAAATTATTTAAAGGTTGAGAAATGGTTTTATTTGCAGCTTCCTGAGAGCTACCACCCTTTTTTTTCAGATCTTCATAACCTGTTTTATATTCTTTATAGGTTTTGTAAACATTCGTCTTTTCACTAGCCTTTCTTAACTCGTTATTAATATCAACAGCCATTTTTCCATTACTTTTTCATTTTATAAGTACTATCTTTATTAATATCTTTTTTTAGTAGGTTTTGAAAAGTTTCGTCATCAATCTCGAGATCTGACAAAGTAAAGTCTTCTTCTTTGTCTGTATTTTTTTGCCATATTTGTGCTTGAAGTTTAGATAAAGTAAGTTTTTTTTCCACACAGTCATTAATAATTTTTTGTTGTTTTTCAATCACAGGACCTATAAGAGTCATATCTTCAGGTTCTTTCATCATAGTCAACATTTTGTTTTGTATCCTAATAGCGGTGTTTCTTTGTTCAACAAGCTCGTTGTAAATTTCTTGCATCAAAGACAACAAAGATTCTTTACTTAGATTAATTTCTTTTTTTGGTGGTCTAGGCATAACAAGATATTTTTAATATTTTAATAGTTCTTGGACTAATTCGAAATACATTTTTTTATATTTTTTTATTGAATTTCGTATTTCTTTTGTAGAAAGGTTGGTCATTTCTCTCAACTCGAAGAGTATTATGTTTTTGTTGAATTTGTTGTTGTTTGTGTCAGGAAAAATTGTATTATAATTTTCAAAAAGATCATAAATGGCAGACCCAAGTTTTTTTTCTTGATCCTCTGTTTCAATTTTATCTAAATCTTCTTTCAGCCTCTCTAAAAATTTTTTTATTATAAATTCAGAATTTAATTCATCTTCATCTATTAAATACGACATCTCTGTTCTATTACTCAAATCAGAAGAAATGTCTTCGTAAGAAATCTTTCTATTCAACTCCTTTTGATCTTTCATTATTTGACCCATCAAATAATTTTTACAAATTGTCCCAAAGTAAGAATAAGCCTTCTTTTCTTTCGAAGGCTTAAACTTATCAATTTTGGTCATAAGAAAAGAATGTGTATCTACGTGTATTTCTTCGTAGTTCATATCTTTCCTATACAATTTGTATCTTCTTATTATTGAAGAAATCATTTTATCTAAAGGGTGTCTCAAAAACTCATTATAGATTTTGTTTTTTTCGGCTTGTGTTTCAGCAACTAAAAACAGTTTCACAGCAGTTTCTTCTCTTTCATCAAAATAGTTGTTTACCTTTGGTTTTCTCCCTTTCTTTTTCTTTTCTAATGTTGTTTCTGTTTCATTAATAGACATCAAATCTCTTGAGGTTCATATTTTATTTCTCTTTCATTGGTGTAGAAATATTCTTTTTTTGCCGACTCGATCCAAAACTTGGCCTCATTTTGAGTAATTTTGTCTTCACCATTTTTGTAGTTCCAAAAAATAGATCCTTCTCTCAAGTTCATATGTTTATAACCAATTCTTGGAATCGTCATAATTTTTAAAGAATTATGCGTCAACCTCAAAAACAACTCATAACCAAACGTCAATTTGATATTTGATTTCAAACCACCAACTTGTAGATACTTTTCTTTGTTAAAAACCATTCCTGATATTTGAAAATTTTGAAAATTTAGTAATGTTTCATTTGTAAGAATACCCATTTCAGAAGAAACATTTGCCGCAAATGTTGCTTCATTTGTAAAACCTGCAAATACTAACTTTTCATCAACATCAACAACAATCGGAAGAAACGCATCCACATCTTTATAAATATCAAGATATTTATCAACGTTTTTAAACCATATGTTTGAATACTCGTCATCAAATTCTAAAATTGAACACCAATTGGATTTTGCGATACTTACTCCATGATTAACTTGTTTGGCAAAATTTGGTTCTGAATTCCAAGATTCGAGCGTCACTGTTATACCACTGAAGTCGTATTCAGAAAGAAAAGAAGAAAGATAGTCTTCTGCACCATGAACGATGATTAATTCTTTTACATTTTCATTTTGGTATTTTACAGACTGAATACATTTGTCAAAAAAATCTGTAAAACCAATAGCTTTTCCTGTTTTTAAAGGAAGAATAACTGATATTGTATTTTTTGTTGTCATAATTATATTGTTTCAAATTTAGATAGTTGATCTTCAAAAGACTCTATACGTTTTTCGAATAGGTTTGAAAATAAGTTTATTGTTTCCTCTTCGAATTTTTGTTTATCTGAAACTGACCCAACAGTCAATTTCATTCTTTCAAATAGTTCAGGATTGAGGTTATCCTCTAACCAATTTTGTATATAATCGGCTAAAACATCAACAATTATAGTTTTGTTGTTTATCCATAAACCGTTATCTTCGTTCATCCAAGATGGTACAATATCAGGAACAAGTCCTAAAACAGGGATACCCATTTTCATAGATTCTAAAGGAAAAGTCCCAAAAGAACTTGTTTGATCAATCCAAACAGAAATAAAACTATCTTTCATTGCTTCTGCAAATTCTTTTTCAGAAAGCCCTCTCAAATCTCTAAAAGTAATCCACCTATATTGTGGAAATTTTACATAAAATGTTTTAATTAAATTTGCGGTGTCTCTCGCATCTCTTGTGTGAATATTGATAATTGTTTTTGGAGGAAATTCGTTTTGTATAAAAACCTCAGAAATGTAGGGTTCAATTACGTCTACTGACACATTTCTCATAACTTGCTCAATTAACTCTTTTTGCTTGTTGGATGTTGTTATACACTTAAAAAATCCAAGTTGTGACCAAGACTGACCAGGTTGCAAGGTTTCAAATATATGATCAAATGCTTGAGACAAAACAATTTTTCCACAAGGTAGTTTAGTTATTTGATCCATAACAAAACCATAAATTTCAGGAATAATAATTAAGTCATCTGGTGAAATTTCTAAACTAGTACCATCAATTGATCGGTGTTCTAACTCATTCATATATTCTTCTCCTAACCAAGTTGATACCCCAAAGTAGTCAGGTTTTTCATGTAAAATTATAGGATTATAACCATTTCTTTTCAAAGTCATTGCCATTTGATAAATGTATCTTACAGAAGCTTTGGCATTTCCTTTAGTGTCTTGTACCATAAAATAAATTCGAGAAAGTTTTTCTTTCATAGTATTTATGGATTTTTCTAACTTTTCGTAGTTTTCAGTACTCATATTAAATTATAATTTGTTTATTATGTTTTTCACTCTAAGTGTATTAAATGATATTTTAAAGGGTATAGTTAATTCACTATTATTAGGACCTAATTTCTCATCAACAGATTCTGACTCAGTTAATATAGTTTCTAACATCATTTTAATCATTTCATATTTTACTAAATGAACATGGGTTTCTCCTGTTGTGTTGATAAGTTCGATTTCTTTTTCTAACTTGTCTAAATCGATGTAATAATTTTCACCAAAAGTATTAAATAACATTTTTTATTTTTTTTAATATTTCACTGAATTCAGAAATAGAACTTAATTCATACTCAGATTCAATTTGTTTATTGTAATTTGTGTTATACTTAACAACAATTTTATTTTTAGGTTTTTCTAATAATAAATCAGGATTCGCCGTAAGTAAAATGTCAACTTGATCCCACATGTCTTTTTTTGTAACTTCACTAAAAAATAAAACCTTTTCAAGAAGACATCCAAATTTTGACAGAAAAAACAAAGTTGATGGTTTTGATTTACCAATTTCATTAGAAACAATTAAAAGTTCGTAACTATCCCTTAGTTCAAAATACAAATCATTCAACATATTAAAAGTTGTCATCTCTACAGACGGAGAGTGACCAAAAATTTCCATTGCAAAATCTTCATATAAAAAACTGAAAAGTTCTTCTTCAGATTTAAAGGAGTAATGGTTTCTTAAACTTAATGAAGTTACTTCTGATATTTTTTCATAAACGAAGTCAGATACTTCATTATTAATCAATGAAGTGTTACCAGACATATCTAACTCAAATGTTTGACCCAAAAATTCTTCATCATTTTTTTCAATAAAGTTTTTTTGATACACCGAATCAAACTTCAGTAGAGTGTCTCTCAAAACACCGTTAACATCAATTCCTATCCTCATCATATTTTTGTAAAATTTTTGAAATAAGTGGATTTCTTACAACATCTTTATCGTTAAATTCAAATGTCCCAATGTCGTTGATAAAATTGAATCTAGTTATTGCATCGTAAAGGCCTGAATGTCTTTTATCTTTATATCTGTCTGTTTGTTCTAAGTCACCTGAAATAAAAAATTTACTATTGAAACCTATACGAGTCAATAGTAATTTCATTTGATTTGGTGTTGAATTTTGAGCTTCTTCGAATATCAAAATAGAATTATCGATATTCATACCTCTCATGTATGCCAATGCAAAAACCTCAATAATTTCGGCTTCTTTTAGTTTTTCACGGGCTTCTTTACCTATTATTTTGTTGAGGAGATAATATGATGGAAAAATATACGGATCTAATTTTTCTTCTAAATTACCAGGTAGTGCCCCTAATTTTTCTTCGGCCTCAACTGCGGGTCTTACGATAATTATTTTTTCATAACCATTACTTGGATCCATTAACAAGTCAACAGCGGCTTTCATTGCAATATAACTTTTACCAACACCTGCGGGTCCTGAACAAATTGTTATTTGATTTGAAATTAGAACATTGTAATAGTCTTTTTGATTATCTGTCAAAAACTTACTTTTGGATTTTTTTCTGATCACGTAGTTTATGAAATCTTTTCTGTTTTGGGGTTTGATACCGTTTTCCTCGGGTTGTTGTGTTTTTTTTCTTTGCATAATTTTATTTAACAAATCTTTTAGTGGATTCTTGGTTATAAATCCTTGTTCTTAATGTGCTTGTGGAAAAATCATGGTCCCGTTTGTTATAAACGATTTTAATGTTTCTTTGCAAACAAACATCTTTTGCGGTGAAGTTAGAATTTTTATATTCTTCGCCTATAATTCTAACATCTAAATCTAAAGATAAAAATATTGTAATTAGTTCTTCTTCTGTGTAATATGGGATTATTTTATCAACGTATTTGACAGCATCTAACTGAAGATATCTCTCAACCAAATTTTGTATCGGTTTATTTTTATTTGGTCTGTCTGTTGTAGGATCCACTTGAAGTGCGCATATTAAATAGTCACAATGTTTTTTACACTCTTCTAACATTATAATGTGACCTGCGTGTAGAAGATCAAAAGTGGAACAGGTTATTCCTATTGTTTTTTTATTAACCATTTTTTCTTATAACATTATAGTTTTTTTCGAAATACTCAATAGTTTCTTTAAGACCATCATATATTGGTGTGAATTTGAAATCGGGTAAATAGTTTTTAATTTTTGAATTATCGGATGGTTTTCTAAATTGACCGTCAGGTTTTGTGGAATCAAATTTAACTTCACCTTTAAAATTCATAAGTTCGGTAACTATATTAACAATTTCTTTAATTGATATTTCTTCAGAAGTTGATAAGATTATTGGTTCAGTTTCGTTATAGTTGTGTAATACCCACTCAGTTAATTTGGCAACATCTTTACTAAATATAAACTCTCTTAAAGGTTTTCCTGAACCCCATATCATTAGTGGTGTTTTATTTTCTCTTGCCAAATAACATTTATGAATTAAGGATGGTAATACGTGCCCATTAATTATATCATAATTATCTTTTGGACCATAAATATTTGAGGGTATTACCGTTTTGTAATTTAAACCATATTGTTCTCTATATGACCGTATTTGGATGTCTGCCATTCTTTTCGCATAAGCATATGCGTCGTTAGAGAAATGTGGAGGACCTAGATGTATTTTTTTTTCTGTTAGTGGGTAATCGACTTGATCAGGAAACACACAAGTTGATAAAAATGAAACCAAATTTTTAACCTTAGATAATCTTGCCCCCTCAATAACATTAGTATTCATCATAATGTTATCATAAAAAAATTCACCTTTATAGTTCATGTTACCACCAACACCACCTACTTTTGCCGCACAATGAATAACACCATCAAATCCTTTTAACATCAAACGGTATGTTTGATCTTTGTCTTTTAAATCATATTCTTTTGATGTCGGTTTATAGTAATTCTCTCCAATAAATTCTGATCCCACTAAACCGTGACCACCAGTGACCAATATTTTATTTTTCATAATGTTCTAACCAATACTCAATCATTTCATCTAACATACTTTCAAAAGTATACTCAGGTGACCATAAAAGTTTTTCTCTTAATTTAGTAGAATCCCCCTTAAGATTATTAAGTTCTTCAGGTCTAAAATGTTTTTCATCTACAATTATATGGTCTAAATAATTCATATCTAAATATTTGAAGACGTACTCACATAGATCTTTGACTGAATGTGAGATTCCAGTAGAACATACATAATCATCAGGAGTATCCTGTTGTAACATTAACCACATCGCATAAACATAATCCTTAGCATGTCCCCAATCTCGTGTAGCTGACAAATTACCAATGTGTAATTTGTCTTGTAATCCTAACTTAATTCTGACCGCAGCTTTTACAACTTTATTTGTAACAAAATTAGTTCCTCTTCTTGGTGATTCATGATTAAACAAAATCCCATTCCATATTTTCATACCATAAGCATTTCTATAATTTTTACAAATGTTGTATGAAAATACTTTAGCACAACCATAAGGTGAAACAGGATTCATAGGTGTCGTTTCTCTTTGGTAACCATCATTGTCTATTGAATTACCAAACATCTCTGAAGAAGATGCTTGGTAAATTTTTGCATTTGAACAAATTATTTTGGCGGCTTCTAATAAATTTAAAGTTCCTAAACCAGTTACCATAGAAGTATAAACAGGTTGATCAAAGCTTACCCTAACATGGGATTGTGCCGCTAAATTATAAATTTCATCAGGACGAATTTTGTCTAGTACTTTAGTTAAAGACGCCATATCTGTTAAATCCGCGTATTCTAATTTTACTAAACCTTTTTCTCGTAAATGTTCTACTCTTGATGATTGAGTTTCAGAAACAGAATTTCTTTTTACAATCCCCCAAACATCATATCCTTTATCTATCAATAATTCAGAAAGGTATGAACCATCTTGACCATTTATACCTGTTATTAAAACTTTTTTATTCATTTTTTGTTTTTTACTTGTTCGTCAATCCAACTGAAAGTTTTTTCTAAACCTATTCTTAGAGGTTCTGAAACAACCCAACCTACTTTTTCTTCATAAAGTTTGTTATCTGAAGTTCTACCTCTAACGCCTACAGGACATCTGAAACCATATTTGTTAAAGAAATCATCTCCACCTAAGTTTTTAATTTCGATATTTTTTCCTGAAATGTCAATAGCCATTTGTGCTAATTCATTTATTGATACTTTTTCTTCAGACCCAATGTTTACAGGACCAATAAAATCACTCTCCATTAGTTTTAAAACTGCCTCTAAACACTCATCAATATAAAGGAAAGAACGAGTTTGTAATCCATCTCCCCAAACTTCTATTTCACCACCCTCTTCAGTTTCCGCAGCTTTTCTACACATTGCAGCTGGTGCCTTTTCTTTACCACCATCCCATGTACCATATGGACCAAATATATTATGGAATCTAGCAACTCTAACATCTAAACCATAGTTTCTGTTAAACGCAAAGAATAATCTTTCACTAAACAATTTTTCCCATCCGTATTCACTATCAGGATTTGCAGGATACGCTGAAGATTCTTCACAATTTGGGTTTTCAGGATCTAATTGATTGTGCTCGGGATACATACACGCAGATGATGAATAAAATACTTTTTTGACATTAAACTTAGATGCGTAATAAACAACATTTAGATTTATCAGTGCTGAGTTATGCATCACATTTGCATCATTTTCTCCTGTAAAAATATATCCAGCTCCTCCCATATCAGCAGCTAATTGATAAACCTCATCAAAAGAAGTTTCTTTATCATCTAATGTAGATTGACCAGGTGCAAACATAACTTGAGACACCAAATGATTATCTCTTAGATCACCACAAATGTATTCATTACAAAATTCATCAACTTTAAAATACTCATGTTTTGGTTTTATGTCTACAACTCTAACCCAACACCCTTCATTTTTCAATCTTTTGGCTAAATGACCACCAATAAAACCACCGCCACCTAATACTAATACTTTTTTCATTTTTTTAAATTATTTTGTTTATTTTTGGATATATGTATATAAGACCTGAATCAACACAATCAATTTCAGTTGTATAATGATAATCATAACCATCAGGGTAAATTTCATCTAATTTATTTTTAATATACTCGTAATTAAGTGTTATTTCACCATACGCATCAAATCCAAATTTAGATCCTGACATGTCGTCAACAATTCCATAACCATTAAATTTGTTACTTCTTATTTTATCCCCACCTGGAACAAAAAAGTCATGAATAATGATTATTGGATCTTTAGTTTTTTTAATGATTTCTAGCTCATCTAAAATGGGTAAACTTTCACCCCAATGAGCATCTAAAAAAAATAAAGAATTTTGTTCATTTATACTACACAATGTATCTAAAACTTCTTCACTTTTACCCAAAAATGTTTCCACATTTTTTTTATCTTTTAAGTTATTCTGTATCTGCTCAATATTATTTGGGTTTATTTCTATTGTGTAAACCGGTAAATTGAATTCCGATAATTTTAAAGCGGACCAACCAAGATAAGTTCCCGTCTCATAAATTTTTTTTACATTAAATTTATCTATAAGTGTTTTGAATTCGTTATAAGCGAATTTGTCATCAAGCGCTCCGTACTGCATTACATTAAATTTAAATTCCAAGGATTTATTATGGTCTTTTCATCTATATTAAAATTTTTTATTTTTTCAAAGTCTTTATCGTTATGTGTAATTACAATGACATCTGAGTCTTGTACAAACTTCTCAAAATTACCAAAGTACTCCGTTTCAATGAGTTTATCGTAAACTAACACATCATAACCTAATTTAGATAAATTATCTTTCAAAAATAAACCTGGCGATTTTTCAGTCACAGTGGTGTTCGGTTTGAATGATAACCCTAATATACCGATTTTTTTGTTTTTAAATTTTAATAGTTTTTCTAATAAATTTTCATTTTGAAAATCATTTATCTCTTGAGTTGCTTTTATATGTTTAGCATCTAAACCTAAATCATCTGACATTTTTATAAATGCCCATGTATCTCTCGGAAAACAAGTTCCACCAAAGGATAAACCACTTTTGATGAAGTGCGGTGAAATTCTTCTATCAAATCCTAATGCTGTCGTTATATTGTTGGGATTACAATTATATTTTTCAGAAATATTACCAATAAAATTAGCAAAACTTATTTTCATAGTAATGTACGCATTCAAACTAACTTTAGTAATCTCACCCTCAATTAAACTCATTCTTTTTATTGGTGCATCATTTTTGATAATTTTTGTGTATATACTTTTGGCAATATCACCGTATTTGTCATGACTTTCACCTAATATCAAAAGATCAGGATTTTCAAAATCTTTAATCACCGAACCCAAAGCGACTAAATCAGGAATATAAACAAAACCAAACCCTTCATTTAATTTTTTACCACTCAATTCCTCAATTTTATTTATAATTTTACCATGACTTCCTGGCATAACAGTAGAGCTAAGAATAAATAAAAAATTTTTTTTTGTGGAATCTTTAAGTTTAAGAGATAAATTCTCAATTACGTCATAAATGTACCTATTTGAAAACTTACCTTCATCATCTGATGGTGTGTTAACTAAAATTATAGCAACGTCAAATTCATTTATTGAATATTCATTTGTTGTTTTAAAACTAATGTTAGAAAACGCCGAGTTTAAATATTCGTCAACATAAGGTTCGTAAAATGGTGATGTTTTTACACACAATTTTTTAATTTTTTCTTTGTCAGTATCAATACCAACTACTTTCATTTCTTGAGCTAAAACTAAACTCAAAGGTAATCCAAGTTTACCTAAACCAAATAGTGCTACTTTTTCTATATTCATAATTTTTGATCTATTTCTTTTAATGCTTCGAAAACAATTTCATTATCTTTTTTATTGCCACAAGCGACTCTTAAAAATGTGTCGTCTAAATCCAATTTATCATTCAAAATTCTAGTGTAAATATTTTTATCAAATAAAAGGTCTGAAAACACTTCATTGATATTTTTACCACAGTCAATTATAAAAAAATTAGCGTGAGACTCATACACCTTTAGATTATTCAAAGTTGTTAGTTGATTATAAAAAATTGTTCTGTTATCAAGATATTTTTCTCTTGCGTCTTGATAGTCTTTTTGAAACTTTTCATTCGAAAAAAGTTCTAAAAAAAATTGTGCAAAACCGTTTATATTCCAACATAAACCATACTTTGAAAATATTTTTTCATTTATTTTTGGGTCGCAGACCGCGTAACCCAATCTTAAACCGGCAATACCAAAATCCTTAGATAAAGACCTAATTACTATCAAGTTTTTACTGGTGTACACATCTTTCTCGACACTATGGTTTTTATCAAAAAAATCTATAAAACTTTCGTCAACAATTATTTTTGTTTTATACAATTCTTTAATTATAAATTTCAAATCATCTTTTAAAATTATACTACCCGTTGGGTTATTTGGGTTCACAACTACTAAAACATCTACATTATGTTCTTTACAAAACTTAACTAATTTTTTTTTATCAATGTTAAAATTGTTTTCTTTGTAAGTCTTAAAGAACACAATATTTTCCATATCAAATTCGTAATAAGATGAGAATGTCGGAGTTATAACACATTTTTTCTTACCTTCAAATTCTCTCATCAATAGTTCTATCAATTGAATTGCGCCATTACCTAATAACAAGTATTCACTGTTAATACCTAAAGTTTTCGATAAAACCTGTGATAGTATTTTGTTTTGGGGTGGATAGTATTTAATGTAATCAGTAAGATCTTGATTTTTAAAGTTATTCATGAAAAGATCGAAAGCATATGGGTTACATAAAAAACAAGCATCTACATCAATTTTTACGTCTAAGAAATTTTTAATTTCAAAAACTGACGGTGAATGTAACCCTGAATGTGATTTAAGGTCTAAAAATTTTTCGTAATTATTCATATTAAACTTACAGTTTTTAATTTATTAGAGTTTTTATCTCTCTCAATTGATTTAACCTTTTTTATTTTTATGTCAATCTTACCTAATCTGTTTTCCATTTCTTGAAGTAATTTTTTTTCAGTGAGGTTATTGTATTTTTTATTTGTTACGATATAAAAACTTAAAGATTTATCTTCTTTTTTTTGTACTATTTGGAACATGTCTACCTCATTTATTTTAGACATAAATGAATAAAAATTTACTGCTGGTACATATGACCCAACTTGAGTTATTAACATATCCCCATTCCTACCCTCAACATCTAAAATTGTTTTTGGATTACATCCTTCTAACTTAACATCATTATTTAAAATAATTTTATCGTTAGTCTTATATCTTATTAACGGCATTACTTGGTTGTAAAACCCAGTTCCAATTATGGTGTTATTTTCATCATACTCGTTTAATCCGTACAATAAATTTTCTCTATAAAAGTCATTTTCTGAATCTTGATGAGCGAACGAAACCTTCTCAACTTGACCATAATGCATTTTAATATCTATACCTGTAATTTCTTTAATTTTAGTCCTCCATTGAGGTAAGCAAACTTCAGATGCTCCGTGCATATGTTTAACATGGGTAAGTTTTAAATTATATTTTCCACACAATAAAGAAAAATAATAAAGTGTTGACGGATATGAAACTAAAGTTTTTGTTTTAGTTAAGTTTATGTATTTAACGTATTCAAATACCGTATCATCATTCAAATCAAATGCGGACATATAACTCCTATTAAGTTCAGGATCATCAAGAAATATTGGGTCATCTACGGATGGTGAATATCTTCTTAACCACACCGAATGATCTTCATATAATCTTGATCCGTGATCGTTGAAAGCATTTGTCATAAATGCAGATTCAATTTTAAATAAATCATCAGTACCTAAAATTTCTAACCTTTTACCTGTCGTACCTGAAGAATTCATTTTATAATACTTCTTATCAAAATTTTTATTTATTAAAGAATCAAAATTGTTGATAATATCTTCTTTTGTTAAAATTGGTATATTTTTTAAATCATCCAAATGTTTAATATTATAATCAAAACCATTTACCTTAAAAATATTTCGATAATAAGGTATATTTTCGTTGGAAAATTTTAGTAACTCTTTAATTTTTTCTAACTGATAAGATTTAGACTGATCGTAAGACCAACTTTTAGACTGATTTAAAAAATTTAAAAATTCATGATATTTTTTTCCGTATCTATATTTGAAAGGAATTACTTTGTAAAGAAAATCCTTGATAGGAGCTTTTCTACCTTTGATAAAATTACCGATGCTTGAACCCATAATTATTTTTGAAAAATGTAATTTTCGAGATCAAAAATATGTTTAATGTTATAACCTAATCCATTTAGATATTCAATTAGCTCATTAGTTGTATGACCTCTAGTGCCTAATGATAATTGAGCAACCTCAACACATAAAGTAACTGAATTTTCTCTTAAATAATTTTCACCACCTTTTAAAACTTCATAATCAAAACCATCGACATCAATTTTAATAAACGAAGGTTTAATTCCGGTTCTTTCAACGTATTCATCAATAGTATCAAAATCATATTCGTCCTCAAAAGGTGATTCGCCCCATATCTTATAAATTTTTTCATTTATTTTTCCTGATTTAGATCCAAATGCTATTTTGAAAGTATTAACATTTGTAATGTTATTTTTTTTTAAATTAGGTAACAATAAATTGTCGTAAGTTGATGTCGGTTCGAATGAATATACATTATCTGTTTTTTGAGAAAATAATATTGAGTACAATCCTATATGAGAACCAATGTCAAAAACTATATCTTCAGGATGTAGATTTTCAAAAAACCAATTTCTGGTATTGGGTTCAACATGCTTACCATTGTCTTTGTAATACTCAACAAATTTATCATAGTACTCAAAACTATATTCTTTTCCGTTTATTTCTATTTTTGTTTCATTCATAAAAGAATAATTTTTTATTTTTTATATATTTTGGAAAAAATCTTCCGAATTGAACGCTTTGTCGTCAATAGAATAATCAAAATTATATTTTACTCCTGTTCTTAATTCATGAAATTTTAGACCAAATGACACTAGTTGATTGTAAGTTTTTTCATGCCAATTTTTTTTTGATACACATCCTCTAGCAGTATCAATGATAATTTTGTGACCAAAATCATAAAGTTTATTTACATACTGAATTCTTTCATCAATCGGTTCTGCGTTTAAATAGTCCCAATTACCTTCTTCATTTTTTTTAGTGATACAAAGTGTATTGTCTAAATCAAACAAATATATTTTTTTATCTCCATCAACATCCATAAACCCCATTCAATAAATTAAAAATTTTAAATTTTACATGATTGTTGATAAATAGGGATCCTAAGAAAATATTACTACTACCACCCATTATCAAATCACATTTAGATAATAATAATGCATCTGATAAAATAAGAAAATATTCTTCCTTAAAAGTTAATTTTTTTTCGACCCAGTCCTGATCTAAACCATTAACTCTTTTATACTCAGTGAAAATTATTTTATCTTCACCAAATCTATCAACCATTAATTTTATGAAGTAATCAACATCGCAAGCGACAAATATTTTATCATAACCACCGTTTTCAAACTCACTTTTTATTTCTTTGTAAATTTGGTCATAGTAATTTTCAGGTGACATTCTTCTCGATATGGCTTCTCCTTCAGGTTGGTTGTAAGTATAATGTAATGGTATTCTCACTGTAACACCTAAAGTTTTCTTACCAAAATTATCTAAGTATTTTTGTATGTTTCCATTAACATGTTTTTTAACTGATATTTTGTTCCAAGATTTGTTGTACTCGTCTCTTAAAAGTTGAAAATTATTATCTATAAAAACTTTAGGGTTATTCCAAAATTTACCATTGTACTCATTATACATAGGTAAAATTTCATGTATTTTAGAATACGCATAGTTGCTGTGGTAAAATCTATAATGATATAAAATACTAACTCTATCTTTGTCTTCTGACAAAGAAGGTTGTTCGAATAAGGTTTCCCACAAATTGTGGTCTAAATTTCCTCTACAAGTCCAATCAACATAAACTTTTTCTTTCTCGTATATTGAATTGTGTACCCAATCTAAAACTATAAGAAACTTGGAAAAAAATCCACCAGGTAAATAACCTCCACAATCATTCTCAATTTTAATCATATTACAAAACTTACTAAATTATCTAAATTACCTTTATCAAAATAGTTATGTAAATATTTTTGATAAAAATATTCTTCAGATCCTATTCTGTAAATAGGGTCCGTAAGTATTTCATAATTTTTCTTTACCGCTGAAATTTTAGATTCATACAAATCTTTATTTAAATTATTTAAAATGTACAATAAATCATCGGTATCTTTAAAAGTTATAATACCGTTCATGTCTAACCCGAAAACTTTTTTAATTTGTTGATCATCATGACTACCACCCCAATAAACAGGTATGGTTCCCGCCCAATAAGGCTCCATTATTTTTTCACTAAAATAATAATCGTAATCGTCGTTCTCCACAATTATTGTAAACATATAATCTTTGTATGCCAAAACTCTTTCTAATTGAGGAAATGGTTTGTTTGTTCCTGTACCCATTTGGTCGACTCTATCTCCCAAAATTTCACCTAAACGATGTCTGTAATTGTGACCATGAGTCATACGTTTATTTGAATACGCAAAGCTTACTAATTTTTCTTTATTTTCATAAAAAGAAACGTGATCATTTGGAAAATGTTTTCTCCAACTTGCGGGTATAACAAATAAAAATTTGTTTGGGTTCATTTCTATTAAACGTCGGTCGTGAGTAAAAATATAATCGTATTTATTTTCTATTGATTTTATATACGAAATTTCATATGGCATGACAGACTTTGATTCACACAACCAAGCAATATTTATTTTTGATTTAACACGATCTACAATATTATTTTTAACATAATTGTCTGTGTATATTGTAATACCTTCAAATTCCATTTGATTTTTAACATATTCGAATTTTGTAGGTAAAAAATCCGAAGAACTAATTTGATGAGAAAAGATACCATCAAATAAATTTATTTTGTACATATTTTTATTTTACATTTAATTCTCCATTTTCAAAATGGACGTTTATTATTTGCCAATTGTTTTCAAAAATATCGGAATAGTTTTTTGGCCCCTCAGGTCCAAACCACACCGATGGTGCAATTATTTTTTTATTTAAATTTTCATTTAAAAAAGACCCCCACCAAGAAAAGCTTGAGTTTGATAATATATTGTTTTTACACAAACTCATAAGCCATAATTCAATATAATCTTTTTCATCAACCACAGTTGAATTTTCTAAATTTATATTTTCACGAATCCAATTTTTATCATCACTTAATATAAAAACATGTGAATATTCGCCAATTAAAGTTAAAGCTTTATCGATATAAGATTTTGATATAGTAGGATGAATATTTGGGAATTTCTTAAAATCACCTCTCCTTATGTGTATTGAAAGTGTGTTGTCTAATAGTATGTTTGGGTATTTTTCTGTTAAATATTTTTTTGTTTCGTCGTCGATTGAAAAAAGATTTTTTATTTGATCGTCGTAGCCTAAAAAATTTTTTGAACTTTGGTAGTATCCATAAAATTGAATTGGAGTTGACCATGATAAGTTTCTTTCATTAAAATGCCAATTAGGTTCATGGTAAGTTTGATAACCTAATAAATCATTTCTAAAATTAAGTTTTTTAAAAATGTTTGAGATGTATTCAGTTGCGTCATTACCTTGATGAGATATTTGGGATTTTGGTCTAAAAAAACAATCAATATTGTTTTTTAAAGATTGAGAGTAGGCGTTTGCGATTTGAAACATTTGATTGCCTAATCCTCCCATTAAAAATGCTGTTGAGTACATAACTAATTTATTTTATTAACCAATTATAATCCATGACTGAATTTTGTATATCGGAAAAACTAACAATTTGAGACGTTAATCCTGGTACACTAGAATATGCGTTATATTTTTTTTGTAAATTTGCCATCATAACATCATTTTCAATTGTAAATGTTTGAATTGCAAACATAAGTTCTTCAAAAACATAAGATTTTAATATTACGCAATGTGCTGAAAAACTTTTATTTAATTTGATACATTTTTCATTTATTAACTCTGTTTTTTCACCAACATGGTAATTATGATTCGCGCCAAAATACAACATGTCCCAATTTTTAGGAACATATTTCATATATTCGGCTAACTTTTTATTAAAATCATCGACAAAAACACAATCATCCTCGATTATTAAAATGTTATCTTTTGGATTTTTTTTCCAATCATGGAACATGTTTATGTAGGTTTTGATCAAACCAAACATACCTGAGGGCATTTTTGTTGGGTTGTTTATTTTTTTTCCGTTAACGCCTTCGAACAAGATGTAATTCTTACAATCAATTTTTTCTAATTGATTTACTATATGTTCTTTTCGGTCTGTACGTTCTTTTAAGTTTATTACGTAAATAGAATCTGACAGGTCGTTTAATGTCATAGTTTTTTATTTTGATAAATTATTTAAGTTCATGATTAATGTCTTACGTTATAATATACTTCTTCCGTTATTGTCCATTTATTTGTTAAATTTTTTAATTTCATTAAAAAATCAAAATCTTCCCCGTCTCGGTTTTTATCAAACAAAATTTGACCTAAAGTTTGTTTATAACAAAATGAAATACCAACTTTTGAAAAATTTATAGTGTTTTCTTTTATTGGCGGTAAAACTAAACCATTTTCGTATTTCATTCTCCAAACAACAAAGTCTTTATCATTGTATGAATTTTTTAGTTTGTTAACATAATCAGGATGAATTGTGTCATCATCATCTAAAAATCCAATCCATGGAGTTTTTGCTTCTTTAATTCCAATGTTTCTAACTAATCCTGATTGTCCATTTTTAGGACCTTGCAAACCAATCTTTGGTGATTTTATAATAGTTATTCTCTCATCGTTGAAATCAAGACCATCTACACCGTCATAAATTATTATTGATCTCCAATTAGGATCTGTTTGATTTTTCAATGACTCAACAGTTCTTAATAAAGTTAATCTTGCGATTGATGGTATAATAAAAGTAATTATTGGTTCCATAATTTAATTAGTTACTATAATATGTTTTTTTAGTTTATCAAAATTTTCTCGTATAAAAGGATAAACGTAGTTGTTGAAATCGTAAACCATTTCTAATTTACTATTATCAAGGTCTCTAGTTTGAGACTCGTGATGGTAAGCAACATAATTACAATTACAATAGTTGTGATAACCATTTTTAATTAGTTGTAAGGACAACATCGCATCTTCATAACAATGCCTAAAAATTTCATCAAAACCTCCAACTTGATCAAAAGTTTTTCTTTGTATCATCATTAAAGCTGCGGTGTTTCCCCCAACCTCAACAACGTCGGTTCCGTATTTATAATAAGTTTCTCTCATTAAGTGATCAACAATTATTGATTTCATTTCACTTTTCATAAGTATTGAAACTCCGTCATGTTGAACTGTATTATTGGAAAAGTGTAATCTACACCCAACATTTCCTACTTTATTTTTTGTTTTAAAAATTTTTAACATTCCGTAAATAACATCACTCAACAACTCAATATCGTTGTTACAAAACAACAAATACTCAAACTCATTAGTTACGTGATTTTTTACAACGTCATTATTTATTTTTGAAAAATTATAATAATTGTATTGTACTAGTTTTATATTTTTGTAGTTACCAATTTTGTTTTGAATTCGGTCAATTTCATCTTTTGTGGATCCTGTGTCGGCAATAAAAATTGTAAAATCGTTTTTGTTACAATGTTTGTAAAATGAATCTATACATTTAAACAACAAATTCAGTTTACCCTTAGTTGGAATTATAACCGCAACTTTACCTACATTTTTCAGAGGTTTTTCTTTTAATTTTGGAAAATAAACATTCTCAGGTTTTAAATCTAATGGTAGAACACTACCCCATTTCTCTAAAAATTTATCTTTTGAAACCCAAAACTCTTGGTTTGGTTGACCAACAGATTCGTGAGTAATCTCAAACGATGAGGTTACTCCAATTTTAACACCATCTAAATAATTTGGTAAACAAAACGAATGGTCATAAAAATGAAATTTACCAATAGTTTCGTCAAAATTGTGTTTAATTTTATTTTTATCAAATGAAATAAATAATCCGTCAATAGTAACCACAGGTATTAAAAATGGTAATTTTGCAGAATATTTACTTAACCATTTTTTTTGACCCTCAGGATGATGATAAACTTGTCCTACCATAGTATAGTGCATTCTATCCCAATAGACACCTGATTCAGGAAAGTAACAGGAACCCGCTTTACCAATTATTCCAAAAGTTGAATTATTAGAAAAATCCTCTAATAATTTTTTACCCCAATTTTTTTCTAATTTAATATCATTATGACAACAAACAACTATATCATATATGGATTGAGTAATTCCACTATTGTAAACCTCAGATAATGAGTATTGATTATGAATTATAAATTCTATTATCTGAAAGTCTTTAACACCAACAGTATGTGACAAATGTTGTTTAAACTTATCATTGTAAGTTTTATCTTTATGCGTTGAATATATAATTGTAATCATAATATGCCTGTTGACCCAAATCCGTTATTGTTTCTGTCTTTTTCACCTAAATCCGTTTTCTCTACAATTTTAACCCATTTACCTGACACCACGGGACAAAGAACTGCTTGTGCAACTTTCTGACCCTTTTCAATTTTTACTTTTTGATTTGTAGTATTAAATAAAATAACCTGTAGTTCTCCCAAGTATCCTTGGTCAACTGTTCCCGGTGAATTTAAAACCATAAGACCTTGTTTTAATGCCAAACCACTTTTTGATCTGATTTGTATCTCATATCCTTCAGGAATGTCAATATGTAAACCCGTTGGTATTAAAACTCTACCAAAAGGTTCTATTGATTTTTCCTCGACAGAATACAAATCAAATCCTGAATCAGAAATGTAAGCGTAATGAGGATCTTTAGAATCTTCATGAGATTTAGAATACTTAACCTCAATCTGTTGAACATAATTTTGCATTTCTTGTTCTAACTCTTGAAAGTCTAAATCAAGACTTTTCATTACCATGTCATAATCAACATCATTATCTTCAATTTTATCCATAAAATTCAAAAGATTTTCTATATCTTTTGGGTCAACATCATCAAATTCTTCACTCATTATTTTAAACTTTTTAATTTCATTATCGCATCAATTAATACCTCAACATCTTTTTCACAATAATCAGATATTTGTTTTAACATCCCATGACTCCAGTATGCTTCATGAACCATACCTCCATTAACTTCACCATCTTTTGGTGTTGGTATATCTAAACAAGCACACATCAAATCTAAAGATCCTATCGCTGTGTATGCCCCATATTGCCAAATTTCCTTAGTGTCAATCGCTTTAACCTCCCAAGGTTTAGTATCATATGAAGGAAGAATCTTTGATGGCATAATTCCATTAACAATCATTCGTTTTGCTAACATAGGAATGTCAAAGTTTTTAAGGTTATGACCACAAAGATAAAAATCTAATTTATGACAACGATTTAAAAGATCTCTAACTTCAGTGAGTAATTTGTGTTCATCATCTCCTGAAAAAGTTTGTTTTTTTGTTTCACCATTTTCTAAAACAAACGCCATAGACACACAAACAATTTTTGCAAACTCAGGAACAAGTGCCGCTCTTTTTCTAAAAACAATGTCCATATGTTCTTCTGTTGATCTATCTTCACCCCACTCTTTGTCTTCAGGAAATCTTTTCAAGAACCAATCAAAATATTTATCGAATTGTTCTGCAACTCTCGGGTTTGATTGAATACATGTTTGGTAATCAGAACAACCACCAACGGTTTCTATGTCTAAAAATAAAATTTTTGTTATTGGAATATTAATCATTTTTATTTAATTAAAGATTTGTAAAATTCTGCTCTTGTTTTAGTAACCACATCTAAATGATATTTGTCTTTTACTGTCTCGTATAATCTTTCACCAAGATCCGTAATCATGTTTGGATTGTCAACCAATTTTTTAATCCACTTTGCCCAATCACTATGGTTTTTATGTTCATCAACTAAAAGTGCGTTTCCATTTGTGAATTCACCTTTATTAATCGCATGTTTTAGATCTATTGTATATGGACCTATGTTTGATGCAATTATGGCTTTTTTATGAAATCCTGCCTCAATAACTTTAAGTTGAGATTTCATTCTGTTGAATATGTGGTTTTTAATAGGAGCTAAAGAAATATCAAAATTTGAATAATTTTTAGCGTATTGATCAACAGGACGAGTCCACACACGGACATAATTTTCTTTTTCAATATCAGGAAAAGTGGTGTCCTCAAACTTATCTAAAAATATTTTATATTCAGGTGAAATTATTTGATATTTGTTTGTAAAAATTTCTTCATATTTTACCCACACAGTTTCTTGTGGTTTGATTGGTCTTTGTGTCTGTTGTCCTGTTTCTTTGTTTATTTCAGTTACAGTTCCTCTTATGTCAAAACCGCAAACGTAATATTGTAATTTATCTTGTATTGATGACAACTTACTGACCATTCCATCAAGTAACTTTAAATCGTGTAAATGTGATGAACCACCTAACCACCCGACTCTAATCTTTTCTGATGGTGGAGTTGGTTCTTTAAATTGTGGTTCGTTTGGGTCTATAGCATTAGGTAATACAATAACGTTTTTGTTAAACTTTTTTATTTCGTTTGCAAAAATTTCTGTTGTTGTTGTTACATAGTTTGCGGCTTTTAAATTTTCAAGTATTTTTTGGTTCATTTTGTTTCCGACAATAAGTTGATAAATTGGGTGTTCCTTTGTTGGCATCCAATAATCATCTAAATCCGCAATACATATAATACCTATTGATTGTAAATTTTTTATTATTTGTGGGCATTGGTCAATGTTACCAAAACTTCTATGAAAATGTACAATCTGATACTTTTTCCAATAATTAATATCATTTATTTTGGGCTCATAATCAATATCAACGTGAAAATCGTTTGGATATAAGTTTTGTAGCTTTATATGGGGATCTACTGATCTAAATTTACCAACACCACTTTTATCAGAAGGTAAAACTAAGACATTTATTTTTGACATATTTTATTTTCTAAAAAAAGTAAGGGTAAACAAATTAATAATCAACAAAAAACCCACCTTAATTAGATGGGTTTTAAAATTATTATAATAATTATTATTTAGATATTTTTCTAATTTTGGTCACCTTACCTTCAAAAATGTGTTGACCAACACGAAATTTAAACATTTCAGATGAACTTTTTTCCGACTCAACTAGAAGACCATTTTCATGTAGAACTTCTTCTATTGTTTCTCGGATCACACCTTTTATCTCGTTTAAATTTATTGAAGGTGTTTGTTTAGAGGGTCTTTGCCTTGATTCTGAAACTGATTCTCCTTTCGGATTTGTGTTCATAAGTCTTGACGCTTTTTCCACCAACTCATCTGTTAAAACCGCTCCTGTTGCCATACCCATAGTAGGTTGTTGTATTGGGTGTTCTAACATGAGTCTTTTTATTTCATCTGGAAGTTTTGAATTTGTGATCCTATCTTCCATTGGTAAATTTGAATTTGTTTGCTGTGCTGGTTTGTATTGTTCTTGCATAAATTCTTGGGGAATATTATATTTTGCGGCCGGAGCCTCAAAATTCTCCAAGACAGGGGATGAGTAACTGTCATACGACATTGAGGTGTTTCTAGCCTGTCCCCTTCCCATATCATTATGCTTTTCCATGATCTTCTTTGAGACCATAAGTTTTTGTAATAATTCTGCTTCTGAATTCATATTAAGTTATATTTGGTTCATTATCAAATTTTGCGTTTATTAGAACTCTTTCCATACTTCTATCACCATTAGGGTTGTAATTCGGACGAGGTTCATTGAAAATTTCTTGAGTCGGTCTGATAAATTCCATCTTATCAACTCTGAAAAATCTCCAACTTGGTAAAGGTTTTTCTCCTAAATAAGCCCTATGAGATGATCCTTCTTTATCCCACGCTCGCAATACAGGGTTTCCCTTTTTACTATAACCAAAAGCAACTGGCTCAATTACCCTCAATCCCTTTCCTCCTGGCTCATCACCGTTGTAATAAATTACGCATACTCTTCTTGTTTTTATAGCGTCTGTTATTTGATCAACAGATGCTACTTCTAAAATAAGACTATTAAGAGTGTTGTAAAGTTTCATTATGCTGAAGGTGTTGTATAAGGTTTGTCTGGTTGGTATTCATTTACTTTGATTTCATTTTTTCTTTCGACAATGTCTATCGAAGAACCTCCATTAACGGTATCCAAAAAAATACCAGTTCCTTTACCTGATTCATCCCCATCTGAAATTGCATCAGGGTTGACTGCGGAATACGGGTTAACAGTTTTATAATCATTCTTGACTATTAAACTTTTCCTTTGAATGTCGGCAATTGCGGTTAAATCATTTGCCGGTTGACTAAAATCTAATCTTTCTGATTGCATATTAAATTATTTTTTTCATTATTTGGTTTATTCGGTTTAAATCCTCTGTTATCCTTATGTCTTGAGTAAAAGTGCTGTGTTCTTTAGAGGGTCTTAACATATCGGCAATTGGTCCCAAATCCTTGATCATTTTATCATCTATTGGTTCTATTTGTATATTTTCTACCTCTTTATGTGTGGTGTCTTGTTTTCTTAGATCTTGAATTGTACTCTCAACCCAATTTCTCATATAATCCGCACCGTTTAATATGTAAGGAGAATCGGTTCCATCACCACTGTAATTATCAAACCAATTTTTTATTCTACCTAACTGTTGATAGGTCACGTAACCACTATTTCGTAACTCTTCGTTTCTTTTATGACCTTCAATAGAAGAATCGGAATTAGGCACATGGTCAAAGCATGACTGTAAATATTCCACGACTTCTTTAGGTAACTCAATTATTTTATTGTATAAATTACTATTCACCTTGTTTTAAATGTTTTACCAATTTATCAATATCGACATTTTCTTTTTCTGCTAATTTTTTAATTGCATCTATGTTTCTTAACAAAAGTTTTGACATTATATTACTATTGTCTTTGTTTGATGATTTCTTTTTAATTAATTCTTTATCTTTTGTTTTTTTCGATATAATAATTTCATCAATCATCTTACTCATCTTTTCAATTTCCAACTCAGATAATCTTCTTTTTGTGAAACAATTTTTACATTTACCTCTACTTTTTTCTTTTTTTAATTGTTTGTCAAGTTTTCTATCAAATCCTAAACGCTTCAATCTTTCATCTCTTTCTATCGGATCTTCTATTCCCATGCGTTTCATTATTTTACTTGCTTGTGAGTATGTCTTGGCATCTTCTGTTTCCTCGAATCCAAATGATTCAGATTGATCAACTTCTGAAATTGTATCTCCATCGATTTCTTCATTTTCACCATAATAAACACGAATGAAAGGAAATTGGTTTGCCTTTGTCATACGAACGGTCTGATCCGTTGTCTTTTTTGCTAAATTTCTTTGATTTAGAATTGGAATGCTTGAACCTATTATAGATCCGTCAGGATTTACCAATTCTCCTATTTCGCCATCAGGTGCGTGTTTAGATTTTGCTCTCGAGTCTAATAATTTGTGGACATAGTTTTTTGAAAGTTTTTTTCCTGATTTTAAAATATTCGAGATAACTCTTTGTATGTCTTGAAAAATTTCTTTGTCTACCACAACAACCTCATCATTTTTCCTTGATTCGGTTATTGTATTTCCAACAGCAAAATATATTGCAATCTTATCTCCTTTATCCTTGAGATAAAAATAATAAGGGTTCTGAAAATACTCTTCATTAAGATTAATCATGTTTGACTTTTCTAAATAAATACTTTGACTTGTTGTATTTATAAGTAAAACAAATGGCATATCAGAATATAAATCAATATAACTATCCGAAACTCAAGTTACAGGTCATTTATGATGGTCAGGATATGTCATTGGCATCAGATGAAGTTGATTATAATCAAGAAGTTGTTTTTTCTCCATATATAATAGGTGTTGAAGATGGTAAAAAATTACCAATTAATTTGAATTTGAACAGTCCTCTTACTACTCAAAACTTAAATCTCAGTTATGGAATATATAACCCAAATAATATAATTGTTTCAGAAACATTTTATAAGCCAGATGACCTAAATTTAAATTGTTTTAGCTCGAGTACTTCTTGTGATATTGGGTTAACAGGTGTTGACAATGGACTTGTAAATAAAATTAAAGGTGATAGTATTGTTTTCACTAGTGGTTTGTTTGATGACAGTTTAAAATTTGAAAGATTATACTTTGACAGAAGAATGAAATTTTTTCAAACAACAACGAATGTTCCAAACAACAACAAATTTTCTGGTGTATCAGAATTTACAACATATCAAATGGTCACTAAAACAGCACCAGTAATAGGTCGATATATTGAATTATATGGTGGATTTTATCAAGGATTCTATAAATTATTTGGTTACGATTATGAAATTTTACCTGAAAGAATGAACAAAGGGTGGACGGTAGAAATGATTTTAAAACCAAGATTTTTTGATGAATTTGTTCCCCCATTAGGTTATACGACACTGAACAAAATTTACCCCAATAATAAAAATACATTTTTCTATATGGGTAACAGGGCAGAAAATAAATTCTACCATTATGCGGACGGATCTCCAAAATGTGACCCAAGTTACACAAGAGTTACTTCTCAATTGAAAGATTGTTTTGAAACATGTGCATGTTGTGATTATTCAGTTGTCAACAGTAGATGTATATATGTATATCCACCAAGACCTAAAGGAGGGGTTTATGACCCACATGTAAACTATGGTTGTAATTTGTGTAATGGAAATGCCGAGACAAAGTTAACTTGTGGTTGTGAATGTAATTTGGATCCTTGTGATACTTGTGGTTGGATGTGTTTTGAACATGATTGTAAAAATATAATTGTCCCTACACCAACGCCTACCCCAACACCAACACCGGTTCCTCCATGTGATGCAATACCTGCGGTTATACCTTGTCCCACTTTGCCTTGTTGCACTTCTTGTCCTGATTGCGGTTGTGATGTTTGCGGTTGTCCACCGGCACAACCATCTCACATATTTAACTCAATTGAGGATACTTGCGAAAAAGATCCTAAGATGGATGATTTATCAAATAATATATCATTTAGATTATGTGGGGATCCAAAAAATCCAGGTATAGGTATCAGAGCCATTAAAATTACAGGAGAGTGTGAAACCACAGGAACATGTATTACAGGACAAACATATGTTACAGGATATACTATTGTTGATATATGTACTCCACCAATTTATCCATATTGTTTAAAAGTAAATCCTGCTTGGTTAAACTTCGAGCACTGGTTTTTAATTGATGTTGTTTGGGAAAGATACACATTTATTGATTATTGTGATTTGAGATGGTTTGGTGGGTTAGATCAAATTACAAGAGTTGAGATGTTACAAAGTTTGGCTAATAACGACATTGTCCTGATACAACCACCATACACGAATGGGTATGAAATACCTCAACAAGTTGAATTAGTTTCACTTAATCAAATTTGGTTAGATGAAACTAAGTTTAGAATGGGTAGATTAAAGATATACATAAACGGAAGAATCTTTTACACTATTGAAGATTTCGAAGAGGTAATACCAAGGCCCTTGAATACCGATAAAGAAAAACAAGTCGGAGTACCTTTCAACATGTCATGGGGTGGAGGAACACAAGGTCTACATGAAAATTTAACTCTATCAGCATGTACGTCCTTAAATATTGGAGATTACATTCAAGATCCTGAATGTTTTCCTGAAAATATTTTAAGTGCTACAACTTTGAGTAAGTTAAGAACTCACATATTATTAGAAGAAAATTTTGCAGGAACTTTTGATGGCGCAATTTCTCAGTTTAGATTTTACACAGAACCTTTATCGGCACCTGAAGTAAAACATAATTTTCAAATTGTCAAAACACCATTTCAGATGTTTGATCCTGATTGTCCTGTTTGTGATTTAACAACATGTGCAATAAATGATTTCACATACACAATTATTAACACGTAATCATGAGTCAAAATATTATAATAAGTAGTGTTTTCAATGAAGGTGAGTTGGCAGAAGTATTGTTCAAACCAGACAATTCTGATGTCGTAATTAATTTGGGTGAAGTAACGTTACCGTTTTTATTTGAGCCAAATTTATTAATTCCTCAAAGAGAGGTCTATGGAACCTATACAATATTAGTTGTGGGAACTGATTGTCCATATTTTCTTAATGTCCCAAGGCCAACACCAACAACAACACCAACAGTAACACCGACAAAAACGCCAACTCTAACCCCAACAATAACACCAAGTCAAACATCATCACCCCTACCCTGTCTTTCTAAAACACCTACACCAACACCTACTGTAACTTCAACACCAACACTTACTCCATCAGTCACTCCAACCGTTTCTCTCTCCTCGAGTATTTGTAATAATCTTTAAATTAAACAGTTTATAAATTATAAAATTGAATAATTATTATTGATACTCCCACTCTTTGGATGTCATAAATATTTATAGTTTGAAATGCCGATATATAATAGACTTACCGATAGAACTAAAGTTTCTGCAGTCACACTAAATGATTTATTTCACGTTGTAGTAACTGGTGATACAACTCAAAGTCCACAAGGATCATCATATTATGCAACTATTTCCGATTTACAAACAGTTTTAAGTGGTGCAACCGTTCCTGGATTAAATAACGAAGTTTTAACATCGGATGGTTCGGGAGGTATTGTCTCAGAAAGTAATCTAACTTTTGATGGTAATCTTTTATTTGTTAATGGAACACAACAGATAGACGACTCTACAGGATCTCAGGAAAGTCTTCTAATAAGAACCACTTCTATTGTCAATGATCCTTACTACTCGATTAATCTTGAAAATAGCGGAGACGACTCAACAACATCGAATAGGGTTGGTGTAAGATCTTCAGTTTTTGGTGGTTTAGCAAGAAACATTTCTTATGAATCATTTTTAGATAATTGTCTGACTGGAGATACCTATGGTATGTTTATACAAAATTCGCCTTCATCATTGAGTATTGGAGAACAGTATGGTGTTTTTGCAAACCTTGCCGGAAATTCAGGAAATAATCAAAATGGATATGGGGTAAAAACAACTGTAAGCGCCCAAAATAGTAGAAATTATGGACTATATACTCAAGTAGAAAATGGACCTATCAATTACGGTATTTATTCCCAAGTGCAAGGAAATGTTGGGTATGGTAATTATGCTGGATATTTTTACAATTCTTCCGCGGTAAACGACGGAAATGGTGAAGTTCAAAATGGAATTGTAATACAAGTTGATGGCGATGTAGATTCTCTTAACGGTTACAAGTATGGTGCTAATATCAGTGTATCAAATAATGGAAGATATAATTATGGGTTATATATTGATGTTTTAGACGCAACAACAAATTATGCAATTTTTACTCGGCGGGGGTCTTCAGTTTTCAACAACCAACAAGACACAACATCTGATTTTCTAGTCAATGGGTCTTATCCAATGTTATTTGTTGACTCTTCTTCTGACAGGGTTGGTATTGGAACAGACACCCCAACTTCACTTTTGCACGTTTCAGGTGACACTTTGATAGACCAAGGATCTCTCACTGTTTATGATGTTGGAAATAAAACAAACCTTTTTAGTGGTTCATCAACTAATGATTGGGTTAGAATAACACAGGCAGGGTCTGGTAACTCATTTGTTGTAGAGGATGAAAACAATCCTGATTCTACACGATTTAGAATAGATTCTAAGGGTAATGTGTTTATGGGTAACCCAACATATTATACTAATTTATTAAACGTTGGTGGGTTTTATCAATTTGTTCATAACCCTACAGGGGTAACACTTTCAACAACCACAGGTTATGGTGATATAGTGACTTTTGGGACAGGTTCTTTGACTGCAGGAAAAGTTTATTACTTTAGTTCGTCAGGGGCTTGGATTGAGGCAGATGCCTCTAGTGTTTCAGCGTCAACATACATGTTGGCAGTTGCTTTAGGGCCTGACCCAAGTGTTTATGGCATGTTGGTTAGAGGATATTTTAGAAATTCAAGTTTATTGACGAATACAGGAGATATACTTTATTTGTCAACAACATCTGGAGTTATTACTAGAACTGCGCCCTCAACAGTAGGGGAAGTTAAGAGGATAGTTGGGTATTCTTTAGATGGGACAAACCAAATAATTTATTTTAATCCCGACAACAGTTGGGTGGTAAATTAGATATAAAATGCCAAATATAGTCCAAATAAATAATTTAAGTGGATCGTCACCATTCGACATCTATGTTTGTGACTCAACAATAACTTATTGTTTTTTTGTACAAAATATCGTTTCCTCACCATATACATTTAATGTTCCGTTTCCATTGGAATCGACAACCCCGATTATTTTGAAAGTTGTTGACGCAAATAATTGTGAAAAAATTTATTTACTCAATTGTCAAGAAATTTATGGGAAAGAGTTTGAGGACTTTCACGTATTTTTGTTTCAGGATGCTTCAATATATCTATATGAAGGAGCTCCCTAATAAATTATGTCATTATCCAAACCTACAACCATTATGGGTAACAGAAACCCTTAAAAAAGAGAATAAATTATTATAAAGTATTTGTATTCATATTTTAAAAAAACTTATTATTATTTTTTAAAAAAATATTTATATGAACACCATTTTTATTCAAATAGCGTCTTTTAGAGACCCTCAACTAGAATCCACGATTGAAAGTCTTTTAGAAAATGCTAAATACCCTAAAAATTTGAGAATTGGTATTTGTAACCAATATAACTCGGAAGACAATTTTAATATTGATAAATTCAGATCTGACAAAAGGTTTAGAATATTAGATGTCATCGACACGGAATCCAAAGGGGTGTGTTGGGCGAGATATCAAGTGCAACAATTATACAAAAACGAAAAATACACCCTTCAAATTGACTCTCACATGAGGTTCGAAAAAAATTGGGATGACGAAATGATTAAAATGATTAAACAACTTCAAAAGAAGGGACACAAAAAACCTCTGTTAACTGGTTATGTGTCATCATTCGATCCTGAAAATGATCCTGCGGGTAGAGTTACAGAACCATGGAGAATGGTTTTTGACAGATTTACACCTGAAGGTGTTGTGTTCTTTTTACCTGAAACAATTCCTGGATGGCAAAAAATGAAACAACCAATTCCTGCAAGATTTTATTCGGCCCACTATTGTTTTACTTTAGGTGAGTTTTCAACAGAAGTTCAACACGATCCTGAATTTTATTTTCACGGAGAGGAAATCTCAATTTCTGTGAGGGCATATACACACGGTTATGATTTATTTCATCCTCACAAAGTTTTGATTTGGCATGAATACACGAGAAAGGGTCGGATAAAACAGTGGGACATAGATAAAGAGTGGCACTTAAAAAACACTGCATGTCATATTAAAAACAGACAATTACTTGGCGTTGATGGTGAAAAGTTTGATGGTGATTATTCAGAGTGGTTTGGTTCTGAAAGAACTGTAAAGGATTATGAAAAATATGCAGGAATTCTATTTGAGTCCAGAGGAATTCAACAAGAAACAATAGATAAAAAATACCCACCCAACACCTTTAATTTTGAAAACGAAGAAGAGTGGAAAAAATCGTTTTCAACAATCTTTAAACATTGTATTGATATAAACTATGCTAGTGTCCCCGAAAAAGATTACGAATTTTGGGTTGTTGCCTTCCATAACGAAAAAGATGAAACACTTTATAGACGAGATGCTGACATTAACGAAATTAGTGGATTCTTTAGAGACCCAGATGGATATTGTAAAGTGTGGCGAGAATTTAATACAACGCAAAAACCTAAATATTGGGTTGTATGGCCATACTCTAAATCTAAAGGATGGTGTGATAGAATAACAGGAAATTTGTAAAAAAAAGAATGGCTAATATTTCATTTTATGGATCTCACAATTCTGCGGTTGTTGTTGAGGATCAAGGAAAAATTATTGTGGTTATAGAAATGGAAAGATTTCTTACACAAAAAAACGCAGGTTATTCTCAGTATTTAGTTTCATATTCTAGACCATTTTTATTAAAACATGTTTTAGAATATATTAAAGATGAATACGGTATTAGTGAGTATGACAAATGTTACTACTTAAACGCCGATACAATAGAGGGGTCACAAAAGGTTCATTATCAAGAGCTAATTCCTGCAAAAGAATACATAAATTCATTACACCATTTGAGTCATGCCGCATGCGGATTCTATCAAACTGACTATAATGAGGCCTTAATTATTTCATTTGATGGTGGAGGTAATGACGGATTCTTCAACGTTTACCACGCTCAGGATAGAAACACAATAAACCTTGTAGAAATGTTTAACACCGACTTAGGATTTCCTTATATGTCTTTTGGTGACTACTTAGGGGACATTTCAAAAGAGCCGGCACTTAATATCGGTAATTTAGTGTATTCAGGAAAAATTATGGGACTTTGTTCTTATGGTAGTGTTAATGAAAAATGGTTACCATATTTTGAGGAATACTATAGAAAAAAACCAGACGGTAATAATTATTTAGAATTTCTAAACCAACTCGGTGAACAAACAGGTTTATCATTTGATATGGAAAATCGCATGACAGGTCAACTTGGTTGGGATGTTGCTAAAACTTCTCAAATTGCATTTGAAAATGTGTTTATGGAATTGGCTCAACCATTTTTAGATAGATTCCCAAACATACCTCTAATTCTTGTTGGTGGTTGTGCTCTAAATATATTATTGAACACTAAACTTCACCAAGAACTAAATAGACCTGTGTTTGTTCCGCCAAATCCAAACGATTGTGGAATTGCTACAGGTATGATATTAAATCATATAAAACCTGAAAGAGCAATTGATATTACATATGGCGGTATTGGTATTTTAGATAAACATACTTTGATGTCTCATGTCGAGGAAAGACATGCATCACCTCTTGAGACAGATACGTTAGTTTCTGATTTAGTAAATGGAAGAATTGTAGGTGTTGTAAGAGGTAGTGCAGAACACGGACCAAGAGCTTTAGGGAATAGAAGTATTATTTGTAATCCCGCTTATGATAACATGAAAGACATACTCAACGCTAAAGTAAAAAACAGGGAATGGTATAGACCTTTCGCTCCTGTTTGTAAGTTAGAAGACGTATCGAAATACTTTAACTTTGAGGGTGAAAGTAAATGGATGGGGTTCTGCCCTACAGTAAAAGAAGAGTGGAGAGAAAAATTAGTTTCAATAACACATGTTGATGGAACCGCAAGAGTTCAGACTGTGACAGAAGAACAAAATCCATGGTTATATAATCTTTTAACTGAGTTTGAAAAAAAATCAGGTATCGGAGTGTTATTAAACACCTCCTTCAATGTGAACGGAAAACCAATTCTTTCAAGATACAGTGACGCTTTATGGGTATATGACAGAACAGAGATGGATTGTTTAGTATTGGGTGATTATCATTTTAGAAAACATAGATGAAAACAAAATTAGTAACCGCATTTTATACTGATATCATTGGGTTTCCATTTTTTGGTCATGATGCTTTTGCAAGACACGAACGTTATTTACACTCATTACGAACATTAAATAACATGGATACAGAAATTATATGTTATTGTAATGAAACACAATATGATTTGTTAAAATCTTATTGCGAAGAATTTAATCTTAATAACGTAACTGTTAAGATTTCGAATCTAAAAGATTATCCTAAGACAGATAGGATGATAGAAATAAAAAAACACAACTCACAATTTAATTTTTATCATGAAGTTGATTGGAATAAACTCTATCTATTGAATAAAGAATATGATGTTAATTACGATTATATCTATTGGATCGATTGTGGTTTATCTCATCGTGGGTTATTTCTTTTGAAATACAATCCTTATTCTGACAAGATTACGGGGTTATCAAAAGATTGGGAAAACTACTCATTTACAAAACTATTTTGTCCTGAGTTATTTTTCAAAATAAACAATTGGGTTGGGGACAAACTAATAAATTTAGCTAACACAATGTTTTCGCATAACCCAAACGATATTAACGGCGTTTATGAAAATAAACACGACTTCAAACACATGACAGTTGGTGGTATTTTAGGTGGTCATGTTTCGAAATTAAAATGGTTCATTGATGAATTTGATAAAATATCTGATCTGTGTTTAAACAAAAATTTTATATTGAATCATGAAGCAATTATGACCAAAATAAATTTTGAAAACTCTGAAATGTTTAAAACATACAGTTTCGATACTTGGTATCACGACGATTTTTGGTTAACGACACCTGTTTTTGATAACAACGCAATAAAAGATTTAACTCACTTTGTTCATTTTTTTGAAAAAGAACTACAAATTTAATTAAAATATATGGAAGATTTTTTTGATAAGGTTTTACACTACTATGGTAGAAAAGGACAAAAACTTTTTATGATCAACATAGGTGCTATGGATGGTGTTATGTTTGATAGTATGAGTGGATATGCTCAAATGTATAACTCAGATGTTTTATATGTCGAACCTATGAAACCCCATTTTGAAAGGTTAGTAAAACATAAGAGTGACAACCCAAATAATAGATTTGAGAACTCTGCGATAAGTGATTTCGATGGAACATTGACCATGAAAACAATCCCGATAGAGGTTGTTGATGAAGGTTTAGTTCATCCTGCTTTTTATGGTATGAGCGTTATTGACCCCTCAAAAAACGGAATGGGTAGTGAAGGAGATCGTGAGGTTGTTGAAAAATATTCAGTAGATGTTGAGGTTAATTGTATAACGTGGGACACATTGATTCAAAAACATAATATAGAAAGTTTTGATGCAATTTCTGTTGATACAGAAGGACACGACTACGTCATATTCAAACAAATTGATCTAAACAAATTCAGACCGAAGTTAATTCGTTTAGAGTGGTGTAACATGACTGACCAAGAAAAAGAAGAAGTAACTAAAAAATTAGAGGATCATGGATATGTTTTTGAAATTTTGGGTAATATGGATATTGATGCAATTAGAAAAGACGTATATGATGAAATCAAATTAACTTTAGAACCTAAAATTCCAAAAAAAGAAACACCAAAATCAAAATTAACAATAGTTACAGGATTGTGGGATATAAAACGAGATAGTCTAACCGAAGGATGGGCTAGATCCTTCCAACATTATCTAGATAAATTTTCACAGTTTTTAGACATACCTTGTAACATGATAATTTTTGGGGAACCAGAGTTAGAAAGTTTTGTTTTTACAAAAAGAAGTCATGAAAATACTCAATTTATCAATAGACCACAATCATGGTTCATGGGAGAGTTCTATGATAAGATACAAGAAATTAGAACAAATCCCGATTGGTTCAATTTGGCAGGATGGTTGAAGGACTCAACTCAGGCAAAATTAGAAATGTATAATCCTCTTGTAATGTCAAAAATGTTTTTATTACATGATGCGGTTATTTTAGATAAATTTGATTCACAAAAATTATTTTGGTTAGACGCAGGAATTACAAATACTGTAAACATTGGTTATTTTACACACGATAATGTTTTAGATAAAATAGAAAATCTTTTTGACAATTTTACATTTGTTGCTTTTCCATATGAAGCGGACAAAGAAATCCACGGTTTTGAAATAAATTCAATGACAGATATAGTTGGTGAAAGAGTTAATAAAGTTTGTCGAGGTGGGTTTTTTGGTGGATCGAAAATTTTAATTCGTGAAATGAATAGTCTTTATTATGATTTAATGAAATCAACATTAAATCGTAATTTAATGGGAACCGAAGAAAGTCTATTTTCAATTATGGCATATACAAATCCAAAAAGTATTGACTACGTTGAGATTGAAGGTAATGGTTTGTTATATAAATTTTTTGAAGATTTGAAAAATGATTCTGTTATTATAAAAAGTTTTAGAAAAAATGAATTAATAAAACAAAAAAGAAGCGGTGAGGTCGGAGTTTACGTAATTACTTTTTATAGTCCAAAACAATTTGAAACTCTTCTAAAATCCATAGAGTTGTATGATTCTGATTTTTTAAATAAGACAAATAAATTTTTGTTAGATAACTCTACTGATTTGTCAACAACACCTAAATACTTAGAACTTTGTGAACAATACGGTTTTGAACACATAAAAAAAGATAACATAGGTATAACTGGAGGTCGTGTATTTGTTGCCGAACATTTTAATAATTCCAACATGGATTATTATATTTTCTTTGAAGACGACATGTTTTTCTATAATGGTTCTGAAATCACATGTAAAAACGGTTTTGTAAGGAAAACTAAAAATTTATATGAAAAAGTTTTACAAATTACAAGAAAAGAAAATTTTGATTTTCTTAAGTTTAATTTTACAGAGTTTTATGGAAGTCATGAAAAACAATGGGCTTGGTATAATGTTGATCAAGCATATAGAAATGAACATTGGCCTAACAATCCAAAACTACCCGTTAATGGACAAGACCCAAATGCCCCTTATTTAGAATACAAAAATATAAAATCTTATGATGGAGTTGCGTACGCATCAGGTGAAGTCTATCTTTCAAATTGGCCAATAATTCTTTCAAAAGAAGGTAATTACAAATGTTACATAGAAACACAATTTACTTATCCCTATGAACAAACCTTAATGTCACACTGTTATAAAGAAATGAAAAAAGGTAAAATTAACGCTGGAGTTCTATTGATGACCCCAACAGAGCATGACCGTTTTGAATTCTATGAAGGAAACTTAAGAAAAGAATTTTAGTTAATGGTATTTATAGATAAAAGATTTCATGGAATTTTTTATTAAAAAAAATGCTACACTCCCCGTATTAAAGATAAACGTAATTAAAGACGGTAGAAGTGATTATGATAGATCTATGAGGTATCTACAAGATACCGAAATATTTTTTTCTATGGTTGACACTGAAACAGGTGTCCCAAGGATTACAAGTAGACCGGCAGGTATTATGAAAAAAACTCAGTTAAGTGCAAGTGCGGATACTGAATATTATGTTTACTATCAATTTACACCATTTGATACTAAAAAAGTTGCAAGATATAAGGGTCAATTTTTATTTAGAAATGAGACAGGTATAATGATACTTCCATTGAATCAAGATGTCTTCATAAATGTTACGGACAGTTTTATAATTGACGACTTTGAGTTTCAGTCATGTTACGTTGTAGATTTCCCTTGTTGTTTTGGTGGTATAATACCAACCCCACCAACACCGATTACAACTACAACAACTACAATACCCTTGACTACAACAACAACTATAATGCCTTTGACAACAACAACAACT
>Ga0129333_10000349_pt1 | contig 35748 bp, 36 predicted proteins | sample CPB6_08_DNA_FD_94474 | JGI IMG/M metagenome (GOLD analysis project Ga0129333, IMG submission 94474) | Freshwater to marine salinity gradient microbial communities from Chesapeake Bay, USA - CPBay_Sum_0.6_0.8_DNA | ecosystem: Environmental > Aquatic > Marine > Coastal | place: USA: Chesapeake... | reverse complement strand
CTTATAAAGAACTTACAATTACTGGACACAAAATTTATGAAATTCCAACACTTCTTCCTCGCAAAAAATTAGCACCTATAGAAAATGAAACCCAACTTTTAAGAAGCAAATCATTTATGTGTAGTAAATTTAGTTTAGTAGAAGTAGGAATTGGTCCTTATGTTGGATGGCAACTTCATGATAAACGTGGAAGATTTTGCTCGATAGATGGTCTCGTCCTACATAATACCCCAGAAGGTCAGTCCGTTGGTGTGGTAAAAAACTTGTCTTATATGACACACATAACTATTTATTCAAATTCCCTTGCTCTATATGAATATATTATGCCTAACATAATCGATTTAAGTAACGTAACAAATATTGAAGACTTATATAATAAGGTCAAAGTATTTATAAATGGAGCCTGGGTCGGAATTACAGATTCGCCTCAAGAATTATACGGAATGTTAAAAGAAAAGAAGCATAAAGGTATAATTAATATTTATACGTCAATTATATTTGACTATAAATTACAAGAAATAAGAATATGTAATGATAGCGGAAGATTGACTAGACCGTTATTACGCGTAAAGAATAGGAATATATTATTGACAAAAACTTTAATCGAAAAATTAAATAATAATACGATTATATGGGATAATTTATTAACTGATTCCAACATAAATGAAGCAATATTAGAATATATCGATCCTGAAGAACAAAGTTGGTCTTTAATCGCAACTAAACCAGGAGATTTAATTAATCCAGAAAATCAGTTACATAAATATACACATTGTGAAATTCATCCGTCAACTATTTTCGGTGTTTTAGCGTCTTGTATTCCGTTCCCAGAACATAATCAATCGCCTAGGAACACGTATCAATGTTTAGATATAAATGAGACTGTTCTATTAAGCAATGGATATAAAATTCCGATTAAAGATGTAAAAATAGGCGATAATGTATTATGTTTTAATCCTAAAACAATGGAAACAAACTATACAAAAGTTATTAATCATTATGTAAGAGAAACTGATAAAAAGTTATATAAAATTACAACATTAAGTGGTAGAGAAATAATTGCTACTGAAGATCATAAATTTATGACAATAAATGGATGGTGTCAAGTACAAGATTTGAAAATAAATGAAAGTAAAATTGGTTTATTGCCTTATCAAATAAATAATTCAGATTGTCAAGTAGAGAGTTATTCTCATAAGAATGATATTGTATTATCAGAAGAATATTTTGTAAAAACATGTATGGAATATAAATTAAGTGAAAAATTAATTAATAATTATGTTGTCTTTTTAAAAAATATTGACTTATTGCCGATTAATTCAACTAATTACAAATTGCCAATTTTGGCAAGGATATTTGGATTTATTCTTGCTGATGGGTCTATTAATATTTATGAGCAAAATGGCATAAAATTTACTGCGTGTAGTTTTGATTTTGGCACAGAAAATGACGTTAAATTATTTGAAAATGACGTTGAAATATGTGGTTTTAATAAATGCAAATATAAAAAGTCATCTAGAACTTTTAATGAAACAACACATACTACATATTCTGTTACACATAATGGATTATTGCCCGCAGTATTATTAGCGCTTGGAGTAAGTTATGGAAAAAAAACTGAAAATGAAAGGAAATCAGTTCCAGAGTGGATTATGAATGGAAGCAAACTAATTAAACGTGAATTCTTAAGTGGATTTCAAGGTGGAGATGGTTGTAAAATAAGGTGGAATAAAATTGATAAAGGATATAACTTTATTTGCGCGGAGACATCTCAACAAATAAATCCTGTATTTAAAAATTCATTAATTAAATTTATGAATCAGTGCGTTATCTTATTGAGGGACTTCGACATTGAAGTATCTGACACAAAATTATGTAATATTGAAGAAAATAGAATTAAGGTATCATATAAAATTAAAGACAAACATAGCAATTTAATTAAATATTATGATAATATTGGATATAGATATAGTTCTACTAAAAATACAAGTTCATTTATTATTATAGAATATTTAAAATATAAACAATATTTATTTGAGGAACATAAAAAATTAATAGAAAAAATTAGATTATTGCATGATGAAAATAAGACAAATACATATATTTCACAAGAATTAAATATAAAAACTAACCAAGTATCTGATATTATCAGAAGTTATAAAAATAACAGAAAAATATCTATGAGAAATATTGGAAGTGATAATATTGAATCATGGTATAAAAAAATATCTGTAATTAACGATATGATATTTATTGATATTAAAAGCGTTGAATTAGAAAATAAATGTCTAGTGTCAGATATTACAGTAGAATCTGATGACCATAGTTTTATTGCTGGAAATAACTTCTTGTCAAGCAACTGCGCACAAGGAAAACAAGCTATGGGTGTTTACGTAACGAACTATGAAAACAGAATGGATAAAACTGCTTATGTATTAAACTATCCTATGCGTCCTTTAGTTGATACACGAATTATGAATATAATTCAATTAAATAAAATCCCATCTGGTTCTCAACTAATTGTCGCGATTATGACTCACACAGGTTATAATCAAGAAGATTCGTTACTTATTAATCAAGGTTCTATTGATAGAGGTATGGCATTAGCGACAGTATATCATACTGAAAAAGATGAAGATAAACAAAAAATTAATGGTGATGAAGAAATAAGATGTAAACCTGATCGCACCAAAACTAAAGGAATGAAAATGGGCAATTACAATAAGGTTAATTCAAAAGGTGTAATTCCTGAAAATACTTTAGTTGAAAATCGTGACATTATTATTGCGAAGGTAACTCCCATTAAAGAAAATAGAAACGACCATACAAAAATTATTAAATATGAAGATCAGAGTAAAATCTATAAAACTGTTGAAGAGACATATGTCGATAAAAATTATATTGATAGAAATGGTGAAGGTTACAATTTCGCAAAAGTTAGAATTAGAGCAGTCAGAAAACCTGTTATTGGTGATAAATTCTCTTCGCGCCATGGGCAGAAAGGCACCGTAGGCAACATTATTCCCGAATGTGATATGCCTTTTACGTCTAATGGAGTTCGACCTGATATTATAATTAATCCACATGCTATACCATCACGTATGACAATTGGACAACTAAAAGAAACTGTATTAGGTAAAGTTTTAGTTGAACTCGGATTATTTGGTGACGGAACTGCTTTTGGTGAATTTGAAGTCAAAGATATTTGTAATAAATTAATTGAATTAGGATATGAAGCGCACGGTAATGAATTGTTATATAACGGATTAACCGGTGAACAACACGAATGTAGCGTATTTATGGGACCTGTATTTTACCAACGTCTTAAACACATGGTAAATGATAAAGCACATAGTCGCTCTATTGGTCCTATGGTTAATCTAACTAGACAACCTGCCGAAGGTAGGTCTCGTGATGGTGGATTGAGATTCGGAGAAATGGAGAGAGATTGTATGGTTTCACATGGCGCTTCTAGATTCACACGAGGACGAATTTATGATGCCTCTGATAAATATTCAGTACATGTCTGTAAAAAATGTGGACTCATCGCTGCGTACAATAATCAAATGCATGTTCATATTTGTAGAACTTGTGACAATAGGTCTGACTTTGCGTATGTTGAAATACCTTACGCTTGTAAATTATTATTCCAAGAACTAAATACAATGAACATAGCGCCGCGTTTAATTACAGAAAATTAAAAATTATAAAAATTTAATACAATTCATACTTTATTATTTTCACATTATAATGTATAATATATTATGAATAACCGTATATTTAAAAAAGAGTTAATTGTTAGAAATATTAAAATATTAAATATAGGTTGGGCAACAGTTGCTTATTTTTTTATTTCAATATTTATATTGTTTATACTTGATAAATTATTTGATGAATTTGATGAAGAAGAATATAAAAAAAAACAAGATTATGAAATAATAATAGAATTTATATTATACGTATGGTTAATAGGTGTCCTCATTTACATAATAAGAAATCTTTTTTCATTAGTACCATTTCCTTTTGACGGTTATATGGGATATGACCATAACAAAGTAAAAGAAGTAACTAGTGCCACTATGTTTAGCATATTTATAGTTACATTTAACAAAAGAATGCAAGGATATTATAATACAATAAAAGAGAGATTTTTCGGATTCTAATAAAATAAATTTACAATATATATGGTATTTAAAGACATTTCAAACTTTCAAAATATCAACGATTATTTACCTATACTAAACGGTTGTATCAACGCGGACCTCATTATAATTTTTTTAGTGTATAATGGAATATTTAATTCTTTATACCTTAAAAAATGGTATAAAAAATATCAGTTAAGCGCTGTTATTGCCGATGTATTAATTTTAGTTATCGGCATAATAATAACAAGATATTTATACAAATACTTATTTAGTGAATTCAATATATTGTACTTTACCAGTTTAGCAGTAAGTATTCAAATTATTCACGACATATTATTTTATATATTTTTTATAAGTGTACCACTTGGTCATAATTCTATGCTAGACTTTTTCAAAAGTTACGCTAAAGAAGTTGGCGCAGGAGCCATATTAGGTGATAGTTTTATGATGATTTTATCTTGTCTACTAAGTTCATATTTCGCTAATTTTACCCTTAATAAAAATATTATTACCTTGATTATTTCAGTTTATTTTATACCTTATATGATTAACTATGAATAAGTTTTTTAACGCAATAAGTTTTTTAACGCAATAAATTAACAATATAAGTTGTTGAAGCAAATAATAAACCACCCCATAATGTATCTATTATAACTGTAAGTATAGACCAATTTTTAAATAACGCATAATTTGTAGTTTCAAATACACCATAGATTATTATGCCCAATAAAAATGCGTCACTTACACTTTTCTTTTGCTTAATTATAAAATAATTAATACCAGTTATTAAAAAAACATAACATAATAATGTTCCTAAAAAATTCATTTTAATAGGCGAACCTTGTATTTGTTTTATTTGATTATTAAAATAATCTTTCATTACATTTAAGTAAATAAAATCAATAGAAATAAATACTATAGCAGTGATTAATAATATAAAATCAAACATATATATTATTAAAATATTTTTATGTAGTTATAAATGTTTAGATAACTTTTTTTTTAGTATAGTAATATATAAATGTCAACATCTGTAGGATATACTAGTCCCATTAATGGAAGTAATGTAGCATTTAATTATTTAGTTAAAAATCCAGCCAGTTCAGGAGGCGCTATTAGAGGATATATGCCTCAAGATACACAAAATGTAGACAAAAGATATCCCGAATTTGAGCACATTCGTTTCACATTGAAGAACGCATGGAATACAAATTATAGAAGACAATTAAGAGCAAATAATTTAAAAAAAAGTATTACAACACCATTCCGCGCTGTAAATAATGCGGGAGATCTTTTAAGTCGTGAAAATTACTCGTGTGGTGGAACTTGTCAAACTTTTCAGAGCAGACCTGGACTTAAAGGTTTAAGAACAAAATTTGGGTCTATATCAAGTTCTTGTATTCCATCAGCTACATACAGTAATTTACAGTTACTTGCGGATGTACCTGCGGCAGCGTGTAATGTAAAGTATGTCTACGATAGTTCAGATTATACTACATACTTGAAGCAAAAAGCAGTTAACAAAAACTATAATGATCTTACTTATGGTGGTGATGATTCAAATTCTAGTCAATCTGCTCTAAGGGCAATTCGTCGTTATTAAAACATTCTTTATCATAATTTTTCCAGTCTTCTAGCAAATTTTTATGAAATATATAACTCTTATATTTTTTATTAGATATTACTAACTCACTCATTTCACTATTATATTTATTGATTTCATCATTATAATTTTTAAAAATTCTGTTTCTTTCAGCAAGTATACCTAAACTAAAACCAAAAATATATGAGACAAGATAAAACATTTTATATTAAATATATTATGAAAAAATCTTTATATTATATTTAATATATATTATATGAATAATCGTTTACAAATGTTATATCAAAAAACTGAATTTAATAATCATAAAATATGTCAGTTAAATGGAATATATAAATGTTGTAAATGTAAAAAAAATAATAGTTTAATTCAATCGTCCATACAATCGGTTCAGTATTGTTCATTTTGCGGAACACCCAATTCAGTTAAAAATATTGAACAATTTAAAAAATAATATAAAACCAATATCATATCTTCTAATATAACTATGATTATTGGAATATGCGGTCTTCAATCATCTGGTAAAGATACCGTTGGTAATTATTTAATAACTAATTATAATTTCGTTAAATTTAGTTTCGCAGAAGCCCTAAAAGATATAATATCTATTTTATTCGGTTGGGACAGAAAAAAACTTGAAGGGGTTACATCTGAAGATAGAATATGGAGAGAACAACCGGACCTATGGTGGTCAACCGAACTGGGTATTCCAGATTTTTCGCCAAGATATGCGATGCAATTTATAGGAACCGATTTGTTTCGTAAATATTTCAAAGACGATATATGGGTAGTAATTTTAAAAAAAAAATTATTAGACATATCACAAAGTATGAATATAGTAATCACTGACTGTAGATTCGCAAATGAAATGGATATGATAAGACATTGTGGTGGAAAAATTATTCATATATATAGACAATTACCTGGATGGTTTATGAATTATAAATTAGAGAGAATTAAAGAAAACGATTTAAAAGAATTAAATATTCATATTTCAGAATACGCATGGATAAAGGAGAAGTATGATTATTTAATTTTAAATTTTGATTACTTAAGTTTAAGAGGATTATATGAACAAATAGATTTATTGTATAAAAACATTTAAAATATTATATTATAATATAAAATGACAACTCCATATGCTGTATCAACTAATATAGGTTCAGTATCTTACAATAACTATGTAAATGCTCCTATAACCGGTCCATTAAGTACAAACCAAACACCTTGTCAAATTCCTTATCATAATTACGGTATTTTAAATGGCATAAGACCTACACCTCCTCAATTTTATCCAACACAAGAACCTGTTTACGCTGATATGAATACAAACGCCAGAAGACAATATTTAAGGACAACAGTTAGCAATAATTTAAGAGCAGAACAAATTGATTTAGGAAAACAATCTCTGCCCGATGGTTATACTGTATCTTCAACAGGAAGACATTTGGCGGTATCAACACATACAAATTATATACCACCTATTCCTTCTTCAATGTATGTCAATATACTTAAGGCAAACGCTGTTGGTCAAAGTAGTTATAAAGTAAACCTGCCAACTTCTGCGCCAATTGGTAGCAAAAGTTATTATCCGAGTGGTACACGTTCAACAATTAGAAGAGTGCGTTCTGGTGGTTGTGTAGCGCCAAAAAAGAAAGGTTCTATATACAACTATAGTTTAACAAATGGAGCCACTTGCGCGTGGGGTTCAATTGTTCGTCAAAATTATTAAAATAAATAAAAAATAATATTTAGTATTATTATAATATGCAAGGATATCCTGTATTAACCCCTGCTTATGGTCTAGGAACTTACGGAAGAACTGGCGCTGCTCTCGCTATAAGTAGTCCTCGTAATAAAATTGGTTCTCAAGGAAGAATTTACGCTTATATGAAAAGAATCGGTAAAGGACAAGAATACGAACAACAATTAATTGAAACTTTAGGTCTTAAATATTTACCAAAAGTTAATCCTTGGACATTAATCTAAATTTTTATAACTACTAGTATAATAAATTAATTATAAAAATAATTTATCATTAATATTTATAATGAATAAGTATTTAGTAGAATTCTTAGGAACTATGTTTTTAATGTATGTTATTTTCGCCACAGGTAATTGGGCCGCAATTGGCGCTGCTTTAGCGATCGCCGCTTATTTAGGTGGTCCTATTTCGGGAGGTGCGTATAATCCTGCTGTTGCTATTTCATTATATAGCGCTGGTAAATTGGCGAAATCTGATTTGATTCCATACATTATTGTTGAAATTTTAGGTGCTTTAGCCGCATTTTACGCTTATAAACGTTTTGTTAATACAGCTTAAATACTATATTAATTTCTTTTTCTTATATATACATGCCAAGGAGACATAGACACAGAAAAACTATGAAAGGTGGATTTTTAGACGCAATTACAGGTACTTTATCCGGATGGGGTTCATCAGTATCAGAAGGAGCAAGCGGTTTTTGGCAAAAAACAAAAAACGCAACTTCAGGATTAACATCAAGTTTTTCATCAACGCCTACTACTACACCTACTACTACAACGCCTAGTGCGACTACAACTACTACTCCACCAATGACTACATCGACTTATGGTGGAAGAAGAACCAGAAAACGCAGAAGTATGAAAGGTGGTAATTTAGCTGCGAACGCAGCGCCCATTTCTGATATTAAAACAGCCAAACCTCACAATATAGTTGGCGGGCGTTCTAGAAGATACAGAAGAAAACACTAAATAAATATTATATATGTGAATTGATTTAAAAATCTATTATTACATTTAAGTAATAATGGATTTAATTGCGGATTCTGATACTTATGAACCTGTTATAAATGATGAAGGAAATTATGTTGATTATTTGCCACCATCAAGCAAATTTAAAAATGGATTGAGATGTCCATGTGGTTCACGGAGAGAACATGTGTTTGATACAAGAAATGGTTTCGCTTCTCACATTAAAACTAAAACACATATTAAATGGTTAACAGATTTAAATTTAAATAAAACGAATTATTTTGTTGAAAATATAAAATTAAAAGACACTATTAATAATTTAAAAATGACATTAGCGCGCTTAAATAAAGAAAATGAAGATAATATTAAGTTAATCGCACATTTAACAAAAAAAATAGAACTTAAAGAAAACAATAATTTAGAAATTGATCTCATTAATTTTGATTAATTTTTTGATTACATATTTCCGTATTTATTTTTATCAATTATTACTTCTTTTGTAATGTTTTTGATGATTTTATTTTCTTTTTCAAAATCATTATCTCCTGGACCTCCCATTGATTCAATTATTAATTTATTATATTGATCTGAGTGCGCCGATGTGCTTCTAATACAATCGGGATGTTTCATCTTAAATTCGGATAATAACATAGAATTTTTTGTCGCTATTTTTTTAATTGCTTTTCTTATTTTTTTATTTTTATCATCTTCTTTTTCCCATATGTTATTATCTTTAACATATAAAATTTCTCTCTTTGAGTCCGTACAATGAACTGGTCGTTTTTCAACATCTAATGCTTTAAGATTTTTTACTATTATATTTGATATACCATTTACATATCCTAATTTTCCTACACTTTCGAGGTCAGATAATTGAAGTTTTATAGAATCAACAAATTCAGTTATATTCATAGCATCTTTACAGGTTTCATTTAAAAACAATTGTAAATTAAAAGTTTTGTTATGTGAATTCGTGTTAATAATGTTATTACTATTATTATTTATACCATTTTTAATTAAATTATTAATAGTACTATTTTGTTCTACTATTATTTGTTGCATATTTTTATTATCTTTCAATAACTCCATTACTAATTCTGGTGTTATTAAATTTTGCGTTTGACCTAATATTTTTTCTCGGTTACATTTTTGATTATGTTTCCATAATCCAGATAAAGTTTTATATTTGTTGTTACAATATTTACACGTAAATGTAGCGGACTCGTTTTTCTCGTTTTTTTCATTTCCAAATATTTCCATTTTGTTCCTCGCGAGACTGAGAAAGTGTTTACGTGTCTTTATGTGTCTTAACCAATCACTCTTATAAGAGCATTTAAAGTCACAATTCTTACACATATAATTGTCCTCGTTTTTCTCGTAAAACTCGTTTTCCTCGTTTTCCATATATTTCCACAACAATTTATTTTTAAGTTTTTTAATAAAAAATAAAAAAAAAATATCGTCACAAAATGAAAATTATTTTTTTTGCCACCACACCATAAAAATTTTTTATCGTCACAATTCACGAAATTTGCAGGGGAATTGAGGCCCTTTGGGATTTTGGACATTTTTTTTGTCCATTTTTCAAAAGTTAAAATACTTTTACCAAATTTAATAAAAAAATCGATACTTCTTGTGAAGGGACCAAAAATCCCCCATTTTTTCAAAAAATCCAAAATTCCCCTTCATTATGTAGTATCCGGTCTTTAAGTGGGTTATAAAATAATATATATTATGGGGGATTTTTCTTTAAGTAGAAAATAATATATATTATGGGGATTTTTCCATTAAACGATAAAATATATAAATACCTAAGACAGATAGAGACGCTAAATACAGTTGCTCAACAGGATCATCATTCATTACAGGCGCAGCGTCTTTAGATACACCTGTTTTAAATGTTTCTTTACATTTTTTACCATTTACAGGATTTTTCTTATCACTAAATGAACATGGATTCATATTTGATATGTCTGTTAACGTTACATAATGAGTTTCAGAAGATTTATTATTATTAACATCTATGGTTTGCATAGTTATTTGTTGACATGGCGGTGTTGAACCAGATAGAAAAGCTCTCATTATAGCAAATGGATTTAACACATTTAAATTACCCATTGTTCCCGGTATCAAACCCTTGAAATCTGAAAAATTTACACCTAGACCACTTGATATAAATGGAATACTACCATCCGGAACATTATTTACATAAATATATCTATCTACTTGTTGACAAGTAGACGTATCATCTGGATCTGAACATTGGTCATTCGCTACACATTTAGCGCCCGTCTTTAAAAAAAATTTGTTGCCTAAAGGACCTCCTGTCGCAGATGCTTTGCTTTTTCCTGTAACTAGTAAATTTACATATTGAATCAACCCGTCAATATCTTTTGACATTTGTTGTATAGTCCCCTTATCGCTCATACCTATTTGCTTTGGGGATTTAATATTTTGATAATAGGGATATGTAGGACCTAATAATTTTTCTTCAACACCTTGAGCGTCTTGTAATACTTCATCAAATAAATTAGACATATACTTAAATTATATCAACATTATTTATTTTATCAAAAATATATAATGTTATTAAGGTAATTCTTTAACCAATTTACACAAAAAACTTTTTTTTATAAATATATGGTTATCTTCAAAATAACCATTTATGTGTTTTATGATTATTGGCACTATATTTTTATTTATATATTCCGTGTTTAACTTACCACATATTATATCAAATTTTAAATTATTTTTATTCAAATTATTCTCTACTATAAATATTATTTTATAATCAAAATAAATACCACTAATATTTTTGGTAATAATGAAATAGTCTTCATAATTTTCATGTTCAAACTCATACATCTTCATATATAATTCAAACATCCTATCACTTAAACTTTCATAATCCATATTTAATATAAATATAAATATATTAGTCTTTATGTTGTTGCTAAATTATTTGTTTCATCTGTCTCATCTGTCTCGTCTGTATCACTCATACCTGTAACTTCTGGTGCCGTTCCACCTGTCATTTGATTCGCATAGTCTTGTTGGGATTGAATCAATCCATTTACCTGATCTTGTAATGTTTCTACATTCCCACTTAGATCTTGGACTTGTTTATCAATACCTTGTACTGATTCTAATTGTTGTTTAATAAATTCTATATTTCCTGCATTTTGTTGAGCAAGAATTAGGGCGTTAGACGGATTATTAGTATCATAAGATTGATAACTTGTAGCGCTACTTTTATTATCTAAACCTTCAATTATATTGTTCGCTAAAATTATTTGATAACAAATTAATATAATAAAAAATAGTATCAATATATTTACCAGAGAGAACATTAATATATATAATATTACTTTTTATTTTCTTTCATAATATTATAAATGTCAACAGCAGTATATCCATTAGGAATGAATTCTATGCCCGCTTCAGGTTACAATCATAAAAGCACATATTATAATAAACAATACATAACATGGAAAGGAACTGGTGTCAATAGTAATCCAGTTGGCACAGCGCCTGGACATATAAGACCTTTAACAAATAATGATCCTGGGAATGTATTTCAAACCGGATTTGGATTACCAAGACCGATTAAACATTTTAGAAAAGGTAGAGTAATTCCTCCTCAACCAATAACAGGAGTCCCTAATTTAAATGGGGTTGACCCACATAATAATTCTATAAAGATTTCTATTGATGAAAATTCTTTAATAAATTATAATCTTAATAGATTTGTTAAATCTAGTAAAGGAACTTCACTTGGAGGAGGTTTTGGTGGTTCAGGATTATTAAACGATATGCAGGATAAACCAGGTGCTTATATAGTTAAAGAAAATCCCATAAATGAAACAGATGGGGTTTCACAATTAAATACAAATTGTAATACTTGTGAAGGAATAGGAATCGTAGCAGATTATTACCCTAATAAAAACTATTTAACCGAAAACCCCGAACCAAATACAACTAATTCTGTGCTATGTTGTAATCCGGAATATAAAGCAAAACGAAGAGCCATATACGCCAGCACTAATTTAAATAAAAATTATTATACAACAACTAAACAATATTTACAAAATAGATGTAAAACTTATGACCAAAAAGCATTTAACTTTTTATCTTATAAAACTAATTCACCTGATGGTATTTATCAGAATAATCCCTACTACATTTCTGTAGATGGAAATAATGCTCCTAAACCTGGAAGTCCATTAGCGCTAACATTATCAAATACTTATTTAGCCAATTGTCAATTAAATACACAACTTTATGAAGGAAGCGAACTAGCGTTTATCTATCAGATGCTCGCTATGATGCTTGAAAAAAATATTATCGATCAAAATGAGGTTGATACATTTAATTCAACAGGCATTAATTCAATTACTGGATTTTTTAATTGGATTCAAAGTTTTTCTGAACCACAGAGAGAAGAAGCCAATAACGTTTTTAAGGAATTCATTAATAATCCATATTGGGGTATGCCTCCATCAGGTCCTACTAACCCCGCTGGATGTCAACTTACTGTTTATAAACCAAATAACTATCAATACGCTAAACAAGGAGCGGTAGATAGTTCTACAAGAAATCTAAAATTAAATGTTGATACCATATCTACAAACGCTGCTTCACTACAGAATAACAATAATACTGGACAATTTTTAGTAAATGCAAATCAATTATACGCTGGAATTGACCCAGCACATGTTAATTTATATAAAAATAAAGCGCCTACTTGTAATACACCATGGCCACTCAATTTCTCTCAATCAGGACAATTTCAAAATAAAAAGAATTGTTTTTATAAATCAATGCCTAGTTATAGAATACCTTCTTCTGCTCCAGGAACTTACAGATATTATCCTGGTTCAGTCTTTAATACGAATCATTTCTCTCAATCACCTAACACATACAATACAACTACAGGTTCTAAAGCGTATTAACTTATAGAATCATAATTTACTTTAACCAAATAAATTATAATTTAATTATTTTCGTTGTTTATTGGTAAAAAAATATTTATTTTTTCTGTAAATTTATTACAAGGGATTTTATTTTTTTCACACCACAATACTGATTTTTGAATATTACTTTTTTTAATACTTTCAATTTTATCTTCTTTATTTCTATTTTTTGTTAAGTTAATGATTAAATCAAACGCTTCTAATTGCTGTTGTCCAAATATTATATTTATTTCATTTATTTTTAATTTAAAATAATATGGTATATCATAATTTAAAATGGAACTAATATATTTATTACCTAGTTTATTCAAAAACAAACATAAATTATAACAATTTATTTTATGTAAATTTACTATGTCTTCATTATTTCCTATAAATTGTTTACACACAATAAATCTATCAAATGATGTTATATTATTTGCGTTAGGTTTTAATATATAGACTTTGTCGTATATCGAGGTTAAAAAATATAAAATATCTATAACTGGTTTATAAAAAGTATGACTCAGTTTTATAATAGAAATTCCTCTATTGGATTGATTTTTTAAAATTATTATCAATATTTGAATTAGCGACGTAATGTATTCTTTTAAATTACTTCCACATTCAGTTTCAAATAATAAAAAGTCAAATTTTGTATCATTTAGTTCTTTTATAACAGGATAATCTATTTTATCATAATATAAAATATTGTCTTCGTGTGTTTCTCTCAACATTTCATGACATTCTACAGAATCTAAATAACATGGTGTAAAATGGATTGAATTAATAGATGTATCAAAGTTATCAAAAATATTTAATAAATTAAATATTTCTAACAAATCGTAAAAAGTATTTGTTTTTGGTTTTAACTTACTGACTGAAAAATTTGAACCAGGAACCTTTGAATATATATATTCATATGGATTTACAATTTTATTCAATTCATTATACGATTGGTCTGATGAAATAGAATTTATTTCTACCATTAAATCATTATAATAATTATGAAAAGTTTGTGATATATATGGAACACATTCACTATTACTGTCTGACGGAGAAACAATGATATTATTATTATTTTTTGGCAATATAAAAAAACTCATTTACTAATATATATTATAAAATTTGTTTAAGTATATTATAATTTTTATAAATTTATATATCTTCTTCATCGCTTTCTAACATTACTATAATATTTTCCTTATTTGGTACTACAACATCGTTCTTCTTTGGTTTTGTTACTTTTTTAGATTTTTTTTTCGGTTTAGTTGTTTCAATTACTTGAGGTTCATCAATTGCTTCTGTCGCAGCAACTAGTAATAGTTTTTTACTTAATTTTCTAACTTTTGGTTTCGTTTCCTTTATGGTTTCTCTAGCAATTTCTTCTGCTTCAATAGTTTCCATCTTATTAATTCTCTCAGTAATAGTTTCTCTATATTCACCTAATTCAAGTTCAACATTATCAACATTAACGTTTCTTATCTTTTTATAAATAAAATACCTATTTAAAAACGAGATTTTTTTTTCAATAGTTGTCATATATGGGGCTTTTTCATAATTTTTAGCGGCGAATTTGTTTTTAGAAATTTCGTCTAACATATTTAAAAACATCTCACTAAATAATCCCGAACCATCTGGTAAACCGAATTCTAACGCTTCTTCTCTATTAATTAATTCGAAACCATAAGCGCTCATAATTCTATTTAAATAGTCGAAATTAACTAGGTATTCCGAAATAATTTGATTAATAGATTCCTGATAAACATCAATTCTGTAACCAATACAACTTGAATCATCATCAAATGTATCTGAACCATAACCTTTTATTATTTCCCAAATTTTCTTTCCGTCATCAATAATTTTAATACTATCTCCAGTTTTTACTTTTTTAAGTTCATTAAAAACTAATTTACCGTCATAACAAGTTCCAATAAAATACCCATTATGTTTTGTACATTCAGTAATATTTTTCATAAAAGATTTTAGTGTATCTGGATTTTCAAAGAAATAGTGTATAGCAAATTGACATGATGAAACATTAAAACCGTCAGCGCCTTTACCATATTGTCTCGCTACACCTCGACCTATTTTTTCGGAATCATGTGACCCTCTTCCAAATACAGCAGCAGTTATTTGTTTTGCTTTTTCATTTAACATAGCACTTCCATCTTTAATATTATAAGCGCTATTTCCGTTAACAAATAACGCATATGGAACATTTTTATAAGATTTTTTCATTTTTAAAAATCTAGCGCACGCTCCATCAATACGATTTTCTAAATTATCTTTAGAAATATCTATACCAAAGACAAACGATAATTTTGAAGCAATCCATTTAGGTAAATCTCCTGCTTTGCCACAAGCGAAATCAATTAAATTATCACCTGGTTTCGAGACGCCAGAAATTAATTTCTTTTTGACATACAAATTATGGAAATTTTTCATAGCGTCTGTCTTGAATTTTCCTGAAGGAGTATTATAATAGACATCTTCACTAACCGATATACTTGGTATATCTAAACCTGTCGATAACATATCCTCTGTTATTTTACCAGTCGGATGTATTGATTTCCAATTTTCATTACAAACCTTATAAGCATTTCCGTATTCTTTTTCACCTCTTCTTAATTTGGAAGTTTTATCATGTCTTACGCGTAATGGTATCCATCTCCATCCTTCATTTTTTGTAAAATCATATCTAAATTCAACAATTGTATTATCTTCAAATACTTCATCTTCTTCAGAAAACATTTTTTGTCCACCAGAACCATCAGACCTTAACATTATGTTACACAAACCTGCGTTTGGATCATATGGTTCGGTTGGATAAAATCTCATAGGAATATAATCATTCTCATAAGAATCTTCAAAACGTTGTACAAAACTAGGCAATTTATCGTCAATAATATCTTGACATGGATTGATAAAACCATCTTTATTTTCGCTAAATCCACACCTTAATTCAAGCACTTTATAGTCACTATATTGAACACTCTTATAATTATTTGTTCCCTCTTCATAAAATGATTTAACTACATCATTACCATTTGCGTCTTTTAATGTAGTCACTAAGAAATCAATAGTATTATATTGTGGAGGTTTCCATTTAAATGAATATTCCCATGTGATTTTAGTTTTTGGTCCAGATTTACCTATTTCATTAGAACCTACACCATAAAACGCATGTGTAAATATTAAACCATCAGTGTTATATTCAAATCGTCCCTCTTTTTCTTTTTGCAAAACAGTATTACACCCATCAAATATAGTTTGTTTTGCTCCATTTGGGAAGAAATCTTTAACTTTAAATGTAATTGGTGAAATAATATTTTGATTCGAACTCAATTTTCTCTCTATTTTATCTTGGTTATTAACTACAGAAACTGGTTGTAAATTATATTCTACATATTTTAATAAATTATATCTACACTTATATTTATCCTTCTCAGAATCAATCATCATAAAAGTATACGACCTTACATCTTCTTTTTTTATGTAATATATATCAAACGCAGCGTATAAATTTATAAATTTACCATTTTTATCATGTAAAATTAGTTCACCATCTAACAAAGTGTTAAAACATTCTCTATCAGTAGTTTTAGCGCCTGTAAACAATATTTCCATATTAGTATTAATTAAATATATTTTACCGTCATTTGATATATACATCAAATGTCTTTGACCATCTGCTTTTTCAGTGACAACAAAATCTTTTCTTATGTTAGGTTCATTTGAATTCTCATCTATTTGAGCAATATTTTTCAATTGTAGAGTTATAGAATTTGGACCAATAAAATATTTACTTGTGATATTTTTATTTTGGTCTAACTCATCTCTCCAAATTAAATTCAAATATGAATCTAAAATTTCTTTTTGTTCTGGATAAGAAATGGGATAATTAGTGTTTTGAAGACCAGATAAAATCATCTTTATTCCTTTTCTAAGAACATTAGCAATTATTCGTGGATTATTAAATTTAGTAGATGGACCAATTTGTGAATTATTTATTTCAATTTCTATTTCATAATTTTCAGAATTATTGAATACGTTAGATTCATCTATATTGTAAACGCGTAACATAGGACCTCTATTTTCACGTCCATATCTATCAGGTGACCTATTACCAAATTTAGTAATACTTATGTCAAAGTATAAAGGATATAAATTATGTACAAATCTTACGCGATTAATAAATCTAAATTCTTTTTTTGATTTTTTCCAATTAGAAATAATGAAATTTTCAATTCCTTTTTTAATGTTATTTTCCATGTTGTATGACACTCTAAAATTAAAATCATTAAAATCAAGTGGATACATAACTTCTTTATCAATTACGGCAAGTTTTTTATTAATAAACTTTATGGATGTTGGGTTTTTTTTGTATATTGAAGCTAGATCATTACTATTACAATACTCTTGTATAGTATGTAATCCACTTATTTCAGTTCTTATATCGGATAATTTAAATTTACCGCTTGTACTATCGAGATATTCACATTGAACACGTAAATAATATTCGCCAACTGGATCACCTACAACATTGAAACCAGACGATTTTAGTTTTTTAATAACATTATCATAATCATCACGTGTCAACTGTTTTACGCCTCTTGTTCCGAATTTAACTTCTAATTCTTGTTCACCTGTAGCGGACTTAATAAAAGGATTTGTATTATAAAAAGTATTAATCAAACTATCTAATTTTTCTTGTGAAGGTTTAATTTCAACATTTTTTAGATTTTCATAGAATTCTTCCTTTTCTTGTAATAATTCAGGTGGAACACTATAAAGTGGTATTTCTTTGGCTGGCATATCTAGAGGCACAAATTCATCCACTTTTTCGTCGCGTTGTTTTGATTCTGGTTGTTCTTTAAGTTTTTCTTTTTTATACAATAATTTTAGATAATCATATTTATCGCGAATATTGTATTTATCGATTTTTTTTCTTTTTTCATCACTTAATGAATTATAAAGTTTTTTGAGTTCAGGATTTGCAATATTTTTTAAAAGTTCTATTTGTAGGTCTTTGCTATATTTTTTAAGTTTTTCTTGAGTGCTATTATCAAGACTTTGGTATGTTTTATTTAATTCAGCGTCCCCAAAATCAGTATTACTTTCTAAAATAGGATTATTAGAACTCATTGTTATATATATAATAAGACATATTTTTAAATTATTCTTCAATTTTTTTTAATTTAAAAATACTGTACGATTAATTGATATAATTCATTTTTTGATTTTAGATTACCGTTTTCTTTATTGATATTTTCAATTGCTAATTTATTACAAATATCAATTAAATCCTTTACTTTATAAGATGATAAAGATTTAATTGGTTTATTTATTTTATCGATTTGATACAATTTTGATATTATATTCTCGAGATTTGCGCTATTACAAATTTCAAAACCATAATTTATTTTATTATTTTGACACGTTATTTCGTGTATTAAATAAAACTCATCATTATCATTCATAACTAATTTGTAATATGTTTTTTTTGATATATAAACAACATTAATATTGTTGATAGCGCATAACGTTAAAAAAGTTTTAATATTTAATTCATTATCATTCGCTAAATTACTTTCGATATTTGAAATAGTATCAAATTTATATAATTTTACGGTATCTTTATTTTTTCTAACATCTGAAACTAAATCTATTTTAATTTGTTTCGCCACTAATAGGTTTTTATTATTTAGTGTTTCATATTTTATTTCGCCATATTTAATGATGTAAAAACACCAAAAAAGTTTATCTTCTTCATTTGGTATAATTATATTATTTTTAATTACATCACTTTTAATGGTATCATTTTTTTTAACATTATAAATTTTATTATTTTTATGTTTAACTAAAGGGTGTTCGTTCTTATCTTTAGAATTAAAATTAAATTTCAATTCTAACGATTTTTTTATATTATCATTATCCAACATATAATCTTGTAATTTATTTAAAACATCATTATATGACAACATTATTTAAGTATATTTAAATATCTTTAATATCTTTTGCGAAATATGTATTTCTGTAATCCTCTTTTTGTTGTTCAATTGAATTAAGCGTTGTTTCTTGAGTATTTACATATTTTATGTATAAATTAATTTCATCTAATATATTTTTTTTTAGTTCAGTTAAATTAATATGAATTCCATATTTATTTTCATTTAATATGACCTCAGGATATTTGCTTAAAATTCTTAAAACTTCAATTTGATTAAATTTATTCATATTTTGAATTGTATCGCGTATATAATTTAGTTCACTAACAGAATAATTATTGATATCATTTGTAGATACGATTGCTTCCATTAATTTATATATATTAATTTGTTTTTAAATAATAAAAAATAAATATAAAAAATTTCTAACCATCCATTATAAACCGCATATTTTTTATTTCACTTGTTTACCTATTATATATTACCTATTTACACCTTATAAATTTTTAATCATTTTCAATTACTAATCTAGGTTTACTTGGTTGTTTTATTTCTTTCTCTCTAATTAATTCACCTATAATAGATATATATTTGTCATTCAATTCAAAACGTTGTCCTATAACTCTTATAGTTATAACTTCTCCTTCTTTAATATCATTGAAATACGGTTGATTATAATGATGATCTTTTGCGATAAAAACCACGATAGGTGAAGGTACTTCAGTTGCACTTTCTGCTCTAATACCTGCTTTTGTAATGTTTTTAACTTTACATTGAATAAGCATACCTTCAACAGGAAAACAAATATCACATTCAAAAGACACATCAAATACAATAATATTTCCACGTTCAATTATTCCACTAGAGTATGTTATTATCTTTGATGATTCAGTTTTAATATATCCCTCTACAACACATTTACCTTCGTATGTTGCTTTAATACTTTCTTCAATCGTCTCATTTAAATTTTTTCCGATAGCAGTAATAGGTAAAGCAACTTTTCTTGTCAATAAACATCTTGAATATACCGATAAATTTTTAGTTTCACGTTTCTTTTTTTGTTGTATTTGTTTTTCCATTATTATATATTATACATATTATCTTTTATTTATTTTTTATTTCAATTTTATTTATGAATTAAAATTAAAATATTATAATATTTATTTTACAAAAATTGTATATAACTTATTTGATATAGCTGCTTCGGGTGTTAAAAACCATTTTTTACCATCTTTCTTAATAGTATTAAAATATCTAAGTATAAATTCTTGTAACACACATAACTGTTGTTCCCCTAACGCTTGTTGTATTATTTTGTTACCTTCTTTAACAATTTTTGTGGTTTCATTTGTATATTTTTCTTCACCTATAATCTTATTTAATAAATTCATTGTTTTAATTTTACCTGCTTGAGAACATATAGCGCCAGTATCACGATTCGATGTCATGTTTTTTGTTTTAAATATTAAATTTTTATTATCTTTTTCATATCCAATAAATCCTACAAATTCATTACAATCATCTATGTTTAAATCTAATAATTCTTTAACTTTTACATACATATTTTCGTTTTTTTCTTTGTTTTTAAGTATTTTTTTTAACTCCTCGTTTATTTCTCTCTCGTCTTCAGGTTCAGTCTCCTTCCATTCATTATTTTCCAATACCATTACCATTTTTTTATTTAATTTATACATTATATATATTTGTGAGTTATTGACAACTAAAATATTCTTATCAAAGTATTTTCTAATAAACTCTTCAAATGTACCTTTTTCAATATTTTCTAATGAATATATGTAATTCATCAATTCTAATTTTTCATTAAACAACAATGTTTCAACTATATGAGCCACTAAATATTCCACTAAAAATTTACTTGAGTTTGGATATTCTTTAAACATCCTATTAATAACGAGTCCACAATGCTTATACCAATTTTTATCTCCACGAGGAACTATAGGTTGTTTTACAAATTCATTACATGTATCATAATTTATTTTAATATTATCAAAAACTATTTTACCCTGACTTATCACATCTTTTTCTTTATCAATTATAGGTTTGATTAAATTTCTTTTATCAATTACATAGTTTACAATATCTTGATTTATTTTAAAATCAATCATTTTATGTTTATAATCAATCGGCACAGACCTATCAAATATTGACGCATTCTTATTTTGTAATTCAATTGGTTGAAACATATAATATTCGCCAATATTTACCAATCTTCCATTTCTACCATATTTATCTGTTATAAATTCATTTTCATCTTCAACTAATTGATTTAAAGCAGAATAAATTTGGATATAAGGGTATTGTTTGGGTGTCCTTATTAATTCAATTAATACGTCTTTTTTATAAAAAAAACTTTCTTTCATTAACATTTTAATTCGTTGTATTATTCTCTCTGAATTCATAATAATAAAGTTTTCATTATATGTATCTTCATTTAAATTGTTTTCATTAATATCTGCTGTTGGATTACAATCATAATTACAAACAGCCATATAGTCACATGTTGATGAAAACGGGACATCTCCTATTTTAAAATTATCTAATAGAATTCCTGTAGATAATTCTTGTTGTATTGGTTCTTTAATAACTTTATTTATTTCTTCTTGAGTAAATTTTGTTTGTTCATGATTAATGATACAATCAACAGCAGTTTCTTTTAATACTCTTGTGACTTTACCTATTTGAATCGCCTTGAGTTCTGCTACTCTATATACATACAAATCAGCAGCCTCTTCTAAATTATCATCTAAAATAGTTCCATACATAAAAATTTGAACATTTCTTTTCTCAAACGGCAAATCCTTGTGAGAGAAATTACGAACAGCGCGTCCAATAATTTGTTCGATTCTATTCATATTATACCAAGGTTCCAATATATGAACTTGTCTAATAAATTTTAAATCAATACCTTCTGAACCTGCTTTAGAAATTAATACAACCTTTACGTTATGACCTTCTTTATTAGTTTCATTAGTTAATCCCTTTACTTCATAATCGTTATTTGGAGATAATCTGGGATCACCTGTTATCATGGAGTAACGCGCTGGTTTAAAATCATTTTTGTCTTTTGGTGTTTTCATTGTTCTTACATCAACTACAGGTGTCGGTCTATCTTTAAAAAGAGGTTTTATTCCTTGTTGACCAAATCTCGTAAATCCCATTTCTTCTAGAGCTAACGCAACAGGTATTAATCCACTGTCAATGTATTGCGAATAAATCAATATTATACCTTCTGATACTTCATTAGTTGTAGGATTTAAAATATTATCTAATATATTTTTAATTTTTGCACTATATTTACCTATTTCATCTTGAGAGAAAATTTTACCGTAATCACTTAATGTTGATTTGTTGTATTCGAAGTCACCTTTAAATAAATTTTTCTTATCATCCTTAAAGTTCATCATTCTCTGTAATCCTTTTTTTCCAGTTAATTGATGAGGGTCGAGCATTAATATTTTATCGCCAAATTCTTCTGTAGATTCTGAAGTAATTGTACCACCTATTTTTTCTTCACTTTCTGTATCGTAGTTTATTATCAGTGGTAAATCCTTTTTTTCTTGAATTTCTTCTCTCTTTTTCTTTTTAGTTTTCTTTTTTTCTTCGACTTCTGTCTCTTTACAATTTGTTTCACGAGGTATTTCTTTGATAATGTTTTTTAATTCTTTAACAGGATAAGAAATGATAAGTGACTCTAACGGGGTTTGTAATAACGTATAACCAAATGATTCCATATTTTCAAAGTTAGGCATTTCTCTCACAATTCCGGTTTTTGTTGTGATTGAAAATTGTTTATTTCTTAAATTATAAATTATATATCTATAACAACAATATTGACATTTACCACAATCGTTACATCCACCGATTTGTGTCAAATATACTAAATTTAATACAGGTTTTACATCTTTAACTTCATTTTTAATCTCTTTTAAATTCATTTGGCATTTTGGATATTTTATGGTAAAAAATGTATTGTTTTTGGCAAAAAATTCAGGATAAATTCTATAAGGGAAAATATATGGATTTTCACCTCTAACAAAAGAAATGTAACCAGTTGCTTTTCTAATTAACAATTCTTTACCCTCATTTTTAAAATCTCCATTTTTATCGAATACATCCTTGGGTTCAATACGTCCTCTCCTATCATTTGTATTCATCAAATTCAATAACCATATAATTTCTTTATAAGTATTATACATAGGCGTAGCTGATAATAATAAAAATCGCATATTAACAACACACTTAACAAGTATTTCAAGATTTATCGCTACTTTTTTGTTTTCATTATCTTCGGTTTTACGGATATTATGAACTTCATCTATCACGAATAACCTACCATCAAATTCATTTCTCAATCGATTAATTGCTCTGTTAGACAATTCAATTTTACTATCACCGAAAGTTTGAATTTTCTTTTTACCTTCATCTACACTTTTTTTGCTTTCTTCTGTATTATTTATAGTTCTAATAATATAATTTGCGAATTGAACATAACCTAAAAATATATAGTAAGTATTTATTAAATTTTTAATTTGACTAATAACTTTCTCTCTAGGGAGACCTTTCATATTCATTGGGTTAATTTCTTTTATTAATTTATTACCAACACAACCTTTAATATTCCAAATGCCATCTATTTCTTTTAGTTTTCTCTCGTCAAATAATTGTAACCTAAAATTATCTTGGACATTTTCTGACGCAACTATAATAATCCTTTTATTGATTCCCATTTGTTTCATATAATCTCGCATTTCTTCACATACACCTATTGCACTACATGTTTTACCTGAACCTAGACCATGAAATAATAACAAACTACTATAAGGTGTTTGAAATGACATAAAATTTTTAACAAATGCTTGATGTGGTTGTATAGATTCAAATCCTATTTTCGCTAAATCGTCAGCGTGTTTTTTAAAATCCTCATGGATAGTTCCTTCATATTTATTTTCATAAAATTCTCTCTTGTTTGCTATTTTAATATTAAAATTTGGATCATTTAAATTGGGATATAAATATGATTCATCTACTTTTTCTTCTGATAATGCGATTCTTTCTAATTCTTCTTTTTTTAACAAAAATTTGTTACATTCTGTATCATATATATTTCTAATGTTACTACAATTATTTTTTTCATAAACTTTTTTTAAATTGTAACTATCTTGTAATTCAACTTCTGAAGTAACTTTGGGTTCAACTTCTGAAGTAACTTTTGGTTCAACTTCTGAAGTAACTTTTGGTTCAACTTCTGAAGTAACTTTTGGTTCAACTTCTGAAGTAACTTTTGGGGTAACTTGTGGTTCAACTTTGGGTTCAACTTCTTTAGTAACTTTGGGTTCAACTTCTGAAGTAACTTTGGGGTCAACTTCTGAAGTAACTTTTGGGGTAACTTGTGGTTCAACTTTTGGTTCAACTTCTGGGGCAACTTTTGGTTCAACTTTTGGTTCAACTTGTGGAGTAATTTTTGGGGTAACTTGTGGTTCAACTTGTCCTTCAGATGGCGAAGACATAGATGGTATTTCAGGAAGTGACTCATCTTTTTCTTCGATGTCTGATATACCATTATTCGAAGGAGTGCTAGATGAACGCTGTGAAGATTTAGTTGATAGATTATCTTGAGGCACACTAGATATACCAGCTTGAGATTTATCTGATGAACTTTCTCGAGACGAATTATTAGTTGAAGCAGTGTCTTCATTACTTGATATTGAAGAACCTGAATCTGTTAAAAAAGGATCTTTATCTGTCATAATACTATATATTATGAATATAATCTATATTCTTGTAATACTTTATTAATATTAATTATTAATTGTTTTTTTTCTAAATTATATGGTCTTATGGATTCTAAACATTCGTCTAGCGTTTTCCATTCGAGTTTGCTTACTTCTGTAATCTGAAAATTATTTAATTGTTCTTCTTCATCATTAATATGCGCCAAAAAATATTTATGTTTATATGATTTATGATTTGTTCCTATAAATATTTCCTCAAACGGTAATAAATTTTCAATTACATTTAATTTAAGTCGTGATATTCCAGTTTCTTCTTCAAATTCTCTCAATGCGCAGTCTAAATCTTTTTCTTTAAAATTTCTCCTACCTTTTGGAAATTCCCATTCGGTTTCATTCCAGTTTGTAGCGCTATTTTTAATAATTTCGTCTAAACTTACAAAAACGTTATCAATAAATATTCCATTTTTAATTTGTTCAAATTTTTTTTGTGATAAATTTTCTTCATTTTTAAATACATGACTTAAAGTATCTCCCCACATATTTTTCCATAAATTATTAAACGTACTATTTAAGAGTCTTTTTTTTTCATCGTTAGACATTTCGTTAATTATATTTTGTAATTGATAAGTATTATTGAGAGAATATTTACCTCTTATAAAATCAATATAACCAAAACTATCTTTTCGTCTTAACATTAAATATTGTATACCCTTACCACTAGATCTGAAAGCAATAATTCCATAACTAGTTATAGGTAATTTACATTGGTTAAATAGATGTCCTTGTTTGCCACAATTATTGCATATATTTATATTTTTACTCATTAATAATATTTATTTAATTATAAAATAAGGTTTAAATTATAATTAATTATTATATTAAGATTTCGTAATTAAATTTAAATATTTTTTTAGATATACAATATGACAACTATCTATCTAGATCCAAAGGTTTGGGGTCCACATTATTGGTTTTTTTTACATACATTAGCTATGACTTATCCCCATCATCCAAACGCTGTAACAAAAAAGAAATATTATGAATTCATACAAAATCTGCCGCTTTTTCTTCCAGTGGAGGAAATTTCAGGTGAATTTAGTAAGTTAATAGATAAATATCCTATAACACCATATTTAGACAACAGAGATTCTTTTGTGAGATGGATGCATTTTATTCATAACAAAATAAATGAAAAATTAGAAAAACCACAAGAATCACTGAATGATTTTTTCATTAAATATTATAATGAATATAAATCACAAGATTTGAAAATGAATGAGTATTATAAATTAAAAGAAAAGTTAATTTACATAGGAATAATATTAGGAATGATTAGCGCTATCTATTATTTATATGACAAATAATGATTATTTACTTTTTTATAAAGTATATATATATGAAAAAAACAAGAAAAAATATAAAAAATACTAAAAATACTAAAAATACTAGAGGAGGAAAAGTTTTGGCATCAGGTGGTTATGGATGCGTTTTTAAACCTGCCTTAAAATGTGAATCCTCTAACAAGAGAGAAACAAATAAAATTTCAAAATTGATGACAGAGAGACATGCGATTGAAGAATATGAAGAAATTAATTCCATAAAAGAAAAGTTAAATACGATAAAAGATTACAATAATTATTTTTTATTGAATGACGCTACACTTTGTAAACCTTCTAAATTAACAAAAAAAGATTTGGATGAATTCAATTCAAAATGTAGTGCTTTACCAAAAAATAATATAACAAAATCAAATATTAATTCAAAATTAGATGAAGTTATGATATTAAATTTGCCGAATGGTGGGTTACCTGTAGATGATTATATTTATGAAAATGGGTCATTTGTTAAACTATATAAATTACATGTAAAATTATTAGATTTATTAAAAAATGGTATTTTACAAATGAACAAAAAAAATATATATCATTGTGATATTAAAGATTCAAATGTTTTAGTTGATGACACAAAAAATAATTTCAAAACAAGATTAATTGATTGGGGATTATCGACAGAATATCAACCATTTAAAAATATGCCATTTCCAAGCACATGGAGAAATAGACCATTTCAGTTTAATGTTCCTTTTTCCGTTGTTATTTTTACCGATGATTTTATTGAAATGTATTCAAAATTTATTAAAGATGGTGGTAACTACAATAATCTAGATGAATTAAAGTCATTTGTATTAAATTATATTAATTATTGGATGAAAGAGAGAGGCGCAGGTCACTATAAATTTATGAACGAAATTTTTTATTTACTATATAGTAATGATATAAAAAACATAGCTGAAAATCATAAACCTTCTGTAATTGAAACGGAATTTACTATGGTGACAATAGTAAATTATATAAGTAATATTTTATTGAAATACACAAAATTTAAGGATAATGGAAATATCAATTTGAGAGAATATTTAGATAATGTATTTATTAAAAATGTTGACGTCTGGGGGTTTGTTACTTGTTATTATACTTTTTTAGAAATGTTATCAAATAATTATAAATCTTTAAGTATAAAAGAAAAGTATTTATTTAAGTGTATTAAAGAACTATTTATAAAACATTTATATTACACATCATATAAACCCATTAATTTATCTAGTCTTTTTAAGGATTTAAATAAGATAAAACAAATACTATATGATATGATTAAATTAGATAATAAACAAATAAGTGAAGTGGAACCTCAATTTTAATCGAACAAAAAAACACAAAAAATTATATTTAGTAAAAAAATTAGACCAAAAAGATATAAAAATCCTTTTTTCCTTTCATTAAAATAAAATATTTAGGTATAATATAATGAACAAAGAGTTTAGTAAACTTTGTACTCCCGCTAAAATATATTTTATAATTGCGGTTATTGCGTCTATTATTATGTTATTTAATGGAATTGGAGTAATCGCTGTTGTTGTTAAAATGTTTTTTGCGTTTATTTGGACATTTGTTCTAGGATGGTTATGTAAGAAAGGTTATACATCTATTTCATGGTTCTTGGTATTGTTACCGTATATTTTACTTGTATTGGCTATGCTTAATATTTTTCGTTTGTCTCGTGAACATAAAGATTTATTGAATACTATTCAACTACAAGGTCCTTATGGACAAGAACACATGCAAAATAGAGGCAACTCTAATGGTAGCAGTTCTAGCAGTTCTAATGGTAGCAGTAATAACGCAAAAAAATTAATGATGTATAGTTCACAACAAAACGCATAAATTATATTACTTAGTGAAAATTTATAATAACTTTTTTCTATAAAAATTATTATATTTTTAAGTGAATTTTGTCGAAATTTTAGTATATATTATAAAAATTAAACCAAATAAAATAAAGAAACCCGGTAAATATATACTTTTATTCTTTATTAGAATTCCATATATTACTAGTAATATATAAGCAATAAACATTAATGATAACCATAAATAATTGAAATGTTCTGTTTCTCTCGTTTTATGAACATTATTAATGATAATAACGAACGATATTAATATAAATATGGTTGATAATTCTTTTAATTGAATCGGTTTAATCATGTATATATAAATATTATATTATTAATTATATAATGAGACTTGAAATATTTATATTAGGATTAACGGCGTTTTTTGTTTATAACACATACATGGATGGTAAATATACAAAAATGTTGACTTCATTTAAAAAATATTATAAAATGATTTTTTACGCTATACTTGGTATAGGTATTTATTTATTATTAAAAAGAAATCCTGACCAAGGTAGAAATTTATTATTATACGCAAATAATGTCGTTAAATTTATGCCAATGGATAGAACATCTATGGATATGTTAAGTCCTATTATTGACTTTACTGGTAGAAATGATAACGAAGAATCAAGTTTTATGGAATCATTTAATGGAATTAGTTCTTCCGCGGGTCTTCCGGGTTTTTGTAACGAGAGAAAGATATTAAGTTCTGGTAAAAATGGAACAAAACGTTCTGTAAGTGAAACAAAAAAGAAATATGTTGCCGCAAATCAAGATTGGAAATGTGGTCATTGTGAGCAACAACTCGATCATACATTTGAAATAGATCATAAAATACGATTAGAATATGGCGGAGGAAATGATGTACAAAATCTTATAGCGTTATGCCGTAACTGTCATGGAAAAAAAACTGCTAGTGAGAATATGTAAATTAGTTCTTTAAATATCTTTAAATACAATTTAGAATACAATATAAAATACAATATTATTCTATAATAGTAATATATGAATACAAATACTAACTTAAAAAATACTACAACAAGCAACACCAGTAAAAATGAAGATATCTTACCTAAAATAAAAACACCGTCTGTTTATTATCCTTTACTATTAATTTTAATTTTGGTAATCATAATAATATTCTTTTTGTTGTTTCAAATAAATATTTCTTCAACAAAAAGCGACGGTTCATCACAAAAAGCAGTAGGAGATATATTTATTATATTATTTTTTACTTTAATAATTTTGGGTATATGTTTTACATTATTACCTAACTTTAAAGAATTTAGTACTTTATTTACACAAATTAGTAACGTAACGTATGTTATTTTATATACAATTTTTTTAATTTTATTTTTTACTTTAACGTCAAGTGATACGATTAATGAATACGCTTACATAATAACACCTGTTACCATGTTATTTGGTATATTTATGTTTTCAAAAAGTTTTAGTACAAATTATGTAGAAAATTTTAATATTAATTATGAGAGAATAAAATCATTGATATTGTTTTTTTGTTTGATTACAATTTTTATTATTTATTACGATACTGATCCAGGAGGGTATATACAAGAATATTTTGGTTATTCATTATTATTAACTATAGTTATTTCTGTTTTTGCCATGTTATATCTCATCGTTATATTAACTTTACCGGATATTACTAGAGAGATTAAAGGAGAAGACAAAAGTAGTAATTTTCTTAAAAACTTTACTCCATTTTTAACATATAATACGATTGGGTTTTTTGTATTTTTAATCATAGTTACATTTGGTATAGTTGCTTATCCTGGAGGATTTTTAAATGATAAACCTAATTCAGCAGCGATAATGATATTATTGTTAATATCTTTTATCATATGGTCAGTAATAATAGGTTCTAGTCTTTTTACTGATGTTATGGATAAACAAGTGACTACAACTGACACAAGTTTAATTAAAAGGGGGTTATTAGTTTTATTTGGATTAATAATTTCATGCTTAATAATATTTTGGATTGTTTATGGAGTACAAAATTTAAGTACAAATACAGGAACAACAAGTTTTGTTTTGAACATACTTTTGGTAATACTGATTTTAGGTTTAATAAATAAAACCATAAACGTGAAATTACCAGGTGGTAATGCAAAGAAAAACGCTTTTTTTACTCTATTAACAAATACATTATTTTATATTCCTTGTTTATTTAGTAGTATTTTTGATTTTATAGGTAAAACGATTTCAGGAGAACAAGACGGTACAACAATGGGTTCTATTTTAATGATTATAATTACGGTAATTTTATTTATAATTTATTTCAATACACCGTCTTTAGTTAATAAAATATATTTACAAGGTGGAAATCAATTGTTAAATGACCCTGTTTATACTGATACTGAATATTCATTAGGAACTTATGAAGAATTGAATGGTAGTGATGATTTTAATTATAAATTTGCGTTATCTTTTTGGGTATATATTGACTCTGCGCCTCCTAATACGAACCCATCATATACTAAATATACTTCACTATTGAACTTTGGTGGAAAACCTAATGTTTTATATAATGGGCAAACAAATACTCTTATGGTAACAATGGAGCAAGCAGATACAGAATCAAAATTAACTGAGTTTGATGAAAAAAATAATAGAATTTTATATAAAAACAATAATATATTGCTACAAAAATGGAATAACATTATTATAAATTATGACGGAGGTATTTTAGATATATTTTTAAATGGTGAATTAGTTAAATCAAATGTAGGAGTAGTTCCTTACTATAAACTCGATAACTTAACAATTGGAGAGAACAATGGTATTAAAGGGGGTATATGTAATGTTATTTATTATAAACATGTTTTAAGTTCAAATAATATTTATTATTTATATAATACGATTAAAAATAAAACACCGCCTATTGTTAATGAAACAAAACAATTATTACCTAAAAAATCTGATATCAATTACTCATATCAACCAGAAACATAATTATAATAATTAAACAAATATTTTATAAAAATTTCTAAGTCTATATTATATAATGACACCTTTAGGTATTGTAATTACAATTCTAATTATAGTTCTACTTTATATGTTGATGAGATATGTTTTTTCAGACCAAAATACACTTCAAGGTGTACAAGATGGTAAAACGGCATCAACGATTGATGCAACATCTTTAGCTACAAATGACAGTGATGTTCCTTCATCAAATTTTGCTTACTCTGTTTGGTTCTATATTAATGATTGGAATTATCGGGATGGACAACCCAAAGTTATATTTGGGAGAATGGGTGCTCCCAGCGCAGACGGTCAAGGACCGGTTCCGGGAATTAACGGATTAGACCCTTGTCCAGCAGTTGTTTTAGGTGCTGTTGAAAATAATGTCGCTATATCTTTAGGTTGCTATCCTGGTGTTGATCAAGAACCTTCTACTCCCGGGGGGAATACAGTTGTCCATACATGTGGTGTTTCTAATATTCCTATTCAAAAATGGGTTAATTTAGTAATTAGTGTATATGGTAGATCTATGGATGTATATGTAGACGGTAAATTAGTCCGCACATGTTTATTACCAGGAGTAGCGAGCGTTAATAATAACGCTAATATTTATGTTACTCCTTTAGGAGGTTTCGATGGATGGACTGGTAATTTACAGTATTATCCTAATTCACTAAATCCACAAGAAGTATGGAATATTTATACAAAGGGTTACTCGTCATCATGGTCTAGTATTTTCAACGCCTATCAAATAGAAATCAATTTGATGCAAAACGGAGTAGTCCAAAGCACCTATACAACTTAATATATTAAATAATCTTATTTTTTTATTTAATTAATATATACAATGAGCGACAATGGAACATTTAAATCATTTTCAGCAACAGAAACTGGAACTTCTGGATCAAAGGATTTTTTAGAGTCAAATAGTTTAGTATCTAAATTTGCTTTTTTAATTATGGTAGTATTTTTATTTGTTTTACTGTTAAAAGTTGGAATTTCGTTGTTAGGTTATTTTTTAAAACCGAACGATTCTCCTCATCTAATAGATGGTAGTGTTGACGCTTCACAAATGATAGTATTTGAGCAAGACCCTAGTAATAGTGGCGCAGTTACTATATATAGATCTGTCAACGCTACCGATGGTCTAGAATTTACTTGGTCTGTTTGGATTTTTATTAATAGTTTTGATAATACAGGAACTTATAAACATGTTTTTAGTAAAGGAAATAGTGAATTGAGACAAGACGGAATGGTTTATCCTAATAATGCGCCAGGATTATACATTACACCCCATAAAAATAACTTAGTTGTTGTTATGAATACATACAACGTTATTAATGAAGAAATTCTTATACCTGACATACCCATAAACAAATGGTTTAATGTTATTATAAGATGTCAAAATACTACTTTAGATGTTTACGTCAACGGAACTATTACTAGGAGTGTTAATTTGATTGGAATTCCCAAACAAAATTATGGTGATGTTTATGTGGCGATGAATGGCGGTTTTGATGGTTATATATCAAATTTATGGTATTATAATTACGCTTTAGGAACTGCTGCGATACAAAAACTTGTAGCGAATGGACCTAATACTAAGATGATAGGCAATTCAGGTATGACTGATAAAATGTATGATTATTTATCTTTGAGATGGTTCTTTTATGGTTCTGGAGATTCATATAATCCAACTGGTCCTGGACTTTATTAACTTTCAACATAGTTTAATAAATTATTTGTATAATTAAATAAATAATTTATATATATGTCTTCATATTATTTACCAATTCCACCTAAAGTTTGGTCTAGAGTTCAAAATCAATGTACTTTTATAATTCCAAATAGTGATTATACGCAATCTTTTATACCTTTAACGGGACAAACTGTAAGTCAAGCGCAAGCCAATTATGAAGATAAATTATTGTATAAAGGTAATATTTTACAATATAAAGCAAATAGCGCTCTTCTAACTAAAAATCAAAAATATTCACAACTTGCGAAAGGAGGGGGACCTAACAGAACTAAAGTATTCGCAACACAATCACAAACGTATACTAATCCGAATACAACTGGATTATTACGTGTTAATTTTGAAACATATCCGTTCCCAAATCAAGTTACTGGAGCACCCAATAATATTTCTGGACCATACCAATATAACGTTCAAAATCCATTTAATTGTCCGTCAAATGAAATTAAAGATGGTGGAAACCTAGTTTGTGGAACATTAGCTAATCCATGTACCAATCAAATTATAAAACAAGGACCTAGAAATGCTACCTTATGCTATCCAACATATTTCTCGGATGTTCCGGGTAAACCTATTTCTTTATGTTGGAATAATAAACTACAAACATGGTTTCCTAGATCAAGATATTTTATGAATAATAGTAATGATAAATGGCCACAAGGTTATAAAGGATTCGTTAGTGCTCTAAAACCGATTGCTCCAATTATTAATGCGACTGTTGTAAGTAGTACGGTCACTTTAACATGGACTTATAAAGTGTCTGATTGTTTACCTATAACAAGTTTTAATATATATTTAAATCAACAGTTATTAACCAATGTTTCTGTATCCGACGTTAATTCATATACTTTTCAAAAATCATCGGGAACTATTAACATATATATGACATCATTGAGTAATACAATTGAATCGAATCCATCAAATACTATTACAATATCATAGTAATTCATGGTAGTTTATTTCCTTTTATTTGTATACTTTCTATTTTTTCTTGCGGTTTTTCTATGTCTTTTTGTGTGTCTTTTCTTGTGAACTTTTCTAGAGCGTTTCTTATTTGAACGTCTTTTTGAGCGTCTTGTTCTGCGTTTACCGGCAGTTTGTGTATCAGATGATGGTTCTTCTTCAGGAACAACATTTTCTTCCTCAACTTCTTCCTCAACTTCTTCTTCCGATAAAGGTGTTTCTTCCTCTTCTTTCTCGTAATCAGTCATGTCTACTTCAATATCATCATTATCGTTGGTTGACATATATATAAATATAATATTAAATTCTCAAAATATAGTTTTTTATTTCCTTAAATTAGGATTTATACATAATTCTTGAGTAGGAAATATATCTCCTGACATACAAATATCATCCGCACCTACTTGTGCACAACTCCTAAATCCACGGTCTTCTCCGATAAAACACCAACCTGTTTTACCAGCGCTATGAATCGAACTTTGCGCTTCATGCGCTTGATAATCTTGTTGATTTTCATTTTGATTTTGACTCGCTGTGTTAATTGCTTTATTTAATGAAGTATTATCTATTTGCGCTGGAGGAATATTTTGAATAGGTTGAGATGTAATGCTCGTATTTGCTGAATTGGGTGTTATGTCCTGAACTGCTGTTAATCCTGTCTTTACTGTAGCAGCTGTTCCGCCAACAACAGCTTTAGCGCCTTCCGCTGCGACATCAACTGTTTGTCCTGTGACTCCAACTGAAGCGCCAAATAATTTTTCAGCAACTGGACCAAAAAAATTAGTTATATCTTGAGTTCCTTTAGCTAAGTAAACAAAAATATTAAAACCTAAAAACGCTAAAATTAAAATAATTAATAACCATGTAGTAACATTTATATTTTTTAAACTATCAAAAAAACCTTCACCTTCATTAGATATAGATGGACTATTTCCTGCGAAATCACTAGTTAAATTTGTTTGTACTATAGTGTCCGATAAATTGTTTGTTTTATCCATTATAATAAAAATATATATTAATTTTTATCATATAATTTCGCAGATTTATTTAAATGTTAATAAATATAAGAATTGATTTAAATCACCTAAAATTGTATCGCGTATATTATATAAATCAGTATTGGTCATTTTATTTAAAACTTTATTATTATCTAAACTAACTAAGTAAGATTTAAAATTATCTACTTCTCTCTTTAATTTCTCTTGAGAACTTAAATCAACTAACCTAATATTTCTATTACTCATTAAATCTATCCTAGTTCCACTCTTTCCTAAAAGTGTCTCTATGAATTGATCAATATTAGCGTTTAATTTTGTATATAATTCATCAGTTGCTTTATGTGTTGCATAACTTGTTGTTTTCCAGTGAAATAATTTAACCATTAAAAGTATTTCTAAAAATACAACTGTAATCTCTTTTTGAAATGACATTAGAGAATTGCTACCAAAATTTCTACGCGTAAAATTTTTTTTGAAAAATCTTTTATTTGTTTTCACCATATATATTTAAACTACATAATATTTTATATTTGCGGGATAATATTTTATATTCGAGGGATAAATGTCTCTCCAAATGTATTCATAGTTTCTAATTTTTCAATTGTTTTTTCTAAATTACTTGATTTAATGTCTTTAAATAAATAATCTGTTCCCGGTGAAACCTCATTTTTTTT